>Ga0102589_1005570_pt1 | contig 10898 bp, 9 predicted proteins | sample AraplaMF_Col_mLB_FD_76858 | JGI IMG/M metagenome (GOLD analysis project Ga0102589, IMG submission 76858) | Arabidopsis root microbial communities from the University of North Carolina, USA - plate scrape MF_Col_mLB | ecosystem: Host-associated > Plants > Roots > Endosphere | place: USA... | reverse complement strand
CTTGGCCGTTTCTGGCTCCTGTGCCCGCGGTTCGTCACCCACCGTCAGCGGCCAATCCACCACGTAATCCTCGAAGTCGTCGACCTTGACCTCGGTTTCGCTGATTGTCCGGCCGCGTGCCGAAATGCCGGCCGCATGCACGGTCTCGGGATCGCCTGACACCAGCGGATGCCACCAGTAGAGATCGCGCCCCTCGTTGATCAGCCGGTAGCCGCAGGTCGGCGGCAGCCAGGCGATCTCGTCGACGTTTTCCTTGGTGAGCTGGACGCAATCGGGGACGAAATCCCAACGGTTCTCGTAGGAGGAACAGCGACAGCTGTGGTCGTCGAGCAGCTTGCAGCGGATCGAGGTGAAATAGATGTCGCCGCTATCCCACTCCTCGAGCTTGTTGAGACAACAGAGGCCGCAGCCGTCGCATACGCTCTCCCACTCGGTCGTCGTCATCTCGGCGAGCGTCTTCGTCTTCCAGAAGGGTATGTCTTCCATCATTCCGTTCTTGCAACAGCTCCGCGCAAAATCGCGTGAGAGCTTCCATTTCTCTTGTTCTTGTCAGGCAAATCAACCAATGATTCACCAAGCTCCGGTTACGCCGGGGCACTGTCGGCAGATTTGCCATAGTCCGGCGTCAGGTTCCTCCGACGTCGAAGTGACTGATCGGGCGGGAATATAAGACGTGACGGATCCGGACAATCCAGAAAAACGGCCGCGCAAGCAACGCCACCTGCTTTTGAAGATCGACTCGTGGATCGATTCGACCATCTGGAATGCCGGTTTTCGCTCGGCCGAAATCTGGGAAGACATCACCATCTTCTTCCGCCGCTTCCGCGTTCGCGGCTGGAAGCGCATTGTCTTCGAACTGGCCGGCGAAGGCCTGACATGGGGTTCCGTCGGCGCCGTCCTGATGCTCGCCCTCGCCCAGCCTGCCTTTGAAGCTACCAAGGAAGATTGGCGCAATCGCGGCGACTACGCCGTCACCTTCCTGGATCGCTATGGCAACGTCATCGGCCATCGCGGCGTCATCCACCAGAACTCCGTGCCTATCGACGAACTGCCCGACGCGCTGATCAAATCAGTGCTTGCGACCGAGGACCGGCGCTTCTTCGATCACTTCGGCATCGACGTCATCGGTCTCTTCCGCGCGCTTGTTACCAACGCCCAGGCCGGCGAAGTTGTACAGGGCGGCTCGACATTGACGCAGCAGCTCGCCAAGAACCTGTTCCTTTCCAACGAACGCTCGATCGACCGAAAAATTACGGAAGCCTTCCTGGCGCTGTGGCTCGAAGCCAACCTCTCCAAGAAGGAAATCCTCTCCACCTATCTCGACCGCGCCTACATGGGCGGTGGCACCTTCGGCGCTGCCGCAGCGGCGCAGTTCTACTTCGGCAAGAGCATCACCGACGTCAATCTGGCTGAATCCGCAATGCTCGCCGGCCTGTTCAAGGCGCCGGCGAAATATGCGCCGCACGTCAACCTGCCGGCGGCGCGCGGTCGCGCCAACGAGGTGCTGACCAACCTTGTGCAAAGCGGCCTGATGACCGAGGGCCAGGTGATCGCCGCCCGGCGTAATCCGGCGACGGTCGTCGACCGCAACCAGGTGGAATCACCCGATTTCTTCCTCGACTGGGCTTTTGACGAGGTCATGCGCCTGTCGCCGCGCTTCCCCCAGCATTCGCTCGTCGTCAGGACCACGATCGACATGGGGCTGCAGAGCGCGGCCGACGATTCAGTGGAAACGTCGCTGCGCGAATATGGCGAGCGCTATCACGCCAAACAGGGCGCGATGGTGGTGATCGAAAACGGCGGCGCGGTGCGGGCCATGGTCGGCGGCCGGGATTACGGCGAAAGCCAGTTCAACCGTGCCACCAAGGCGCTGCGGCAGCCGGGTTCATCCTTCAAGGTCTACACCTATTCGGTGGCGATGGAGAGCGGCATGACGCCCGATACCATCGTCGTCGACGCGCCGATCTACTGGGGCAACTGGGCCCCTCGCAACTACGCCAATAAGTACGCCGGCCGCGTCACCATTGCGACTGCCATCGCCCAGTCGATCAACACCATTCCAGTGCGCCTTGCCAAGGAAAAGCTCGGCATCCAGCCGATCCGGGCCATGGCGAAGAACCTCGGCGTCGAGTCGCCCGTGCGCGACGACGTGACGATCCCGATCGGCACCTCCGAGGTGACGGTGCTCGACCAGGCGACCGCCTATGCCGTCTTCCCGGCAGGTGGCTACCAGTCGCGCCGTCACGGCATCACGCAGGTCCTCGATTACGGCGGCGACGTCCTCTACGACTTCGACCGTGACGAGCCGCCCGCCAAGCGCGTGCTCTCCGAGAAGGCCGACACCTACATGAACCAGATGCTGTCCCGCGTCCCCTATGTCGGAACGGCGCGAAAGGCAGCGCTCGACAACGGCATTCTGACAGCCGGCAAGACGGGCACGACGCAGGCGTACCGCGACGCCTGGTTCATCGGCTACACCGGCAACTACACGTGCGCCGTCTGGTTTGGCAACGACGACTATACCTCGACCAACGAGATGACCGGCGGCTCGCTGCCGGCCATGACCTTCAAGCGTGCCATGGACTATGCGCACCAGGGCATCACGCTTCGACAGATCCCCGGCACGCAGCCGCTGCCGCCCGACAAGACGGCAAAAACGGTCGCCGCCGCCAAGCCGGCGGAGGGCAGCCCGCCGCCCCTCGTCCGCCCCCGGATGCTCTCGGTCGAGTCCACGCACATTCTCAAGGACCTTGGCCAGGCGCTGAAGGCGGCGCCCCCGCTTGCCGCGCAAAAGGTGGCGAGCGCCGACTAAGGGCATCAGCAGCAACTGCTTCGTAGAGCGAGGGAGGCCGATCATGTCACGCATCGTCATCATCGGAGGGAGTGGCCACGTCGGAAGCTATCTGGTGCCAGCGCTTGTCGAGCGAGGCCATCAGGTCGTCAATGTGAGCCGTGGCACAGCAAAACCGTATCGCCCCCACTACGCATGGGGTGAGATCGAGAACGTCGCGCTCGATCGCGCGGCCGAGGAGAAAGCCGGCCGGTTCGGCGCCAAGATCGCAGATCTAAGGCCTGATATCGTCGTCGATATGATATCGTTCGACCTATCCAGTACACGGCACGTGGTGGAGGCCCTCCGAGGAAAGGTTGGCCATTACCTGTTCTGTGGCTCGATCTGGGTCTATGGCCGCCTTTTTGCGATCCCCTCGACCGAGACCGATCCGCCCAATCCGATAGACGCCTACGGGAGGGGCAAGGCCGAGTGCGAAGCCTGGCTCACGCGGGAGGCGCACGTCACCGGCTTTCCCGCGACCTGTTTCCGTCCTGGCCATATCGTCGGCGAAGGCTGGAATCCGATCAACCCGATCGGAAACGCGGATCCGGAAGTCTTTTCGCTAATTGCCCGTGGCGATGAACTCGTCTTGCCGAACCTCGGACTTGAAGTGGTCCATCACGTCCATGCTGATGACGTGGCTCGCTGGATCATGTGTGCGATCGAGAACCGGTCGGCTTCAATCGGCGAAGTCTTCAACACGGTATCGGAACAAGCGGTGACCCTGCGGGGCTACGCGGAAACGGCATATCGCTGGTTCGGAAAGGAGCCGCGCATCGCTTACAAGCCCTTTGAAGAATGGCTTGCCGATCTCGGCGAGTATGCCGAAAGCAGTCGTGGGCACGTGATCCGAAGCTCGTGCCACTCAATTGGAAAAGAGCCGAAACCGCCTGGGCTACAAACCGCGGTACACGAGCTTGGAGGCAGTGCACGAATCTGTGCGGGCGCTGATAGCTTCCGGAAAAGTCGTCGCGGCGGGCGCCGATCTTTGAAAATCGCTTGATGCCAAAAGTCTGGACGCTGATCCAGCTATCGAAAATCGACAATCAGTCGGCCTTTCGAATGGTCCAGCGTTGATCCGTTTTGGCCGGGATATGCCGCCGATACCGCCCTGCACCATTCCGCCTAGCTAGAATCAGTGGTAACCCTTTCAACTGATTTGTTTCTCAAGGGCGCATAGTGTTTCGGTTTCCTCTCTTCATAGCGATGACTCTGATTATCGCCTTTGGTGGCGGGATCATGATTTCGCTCTACGCGCTGGATGCGACGGCCGGCTTCGGCGCGATCAAGCTCGGCGCGTGGGAAGCCTTCCCCGAGCTACAAACCGAAAGCGCCGACCCCTATGCGAAATCGCACCGGGCGCGTGCCGGACGCCTGCTTTACGGAAACGCCGAAGGCCTGATGTTTACCGCCAAGGTCGATGACGCCGGCGACCGGCTGAATGCCGGCTGCAGCTACCGTATCACGGGGCAGACGCCGCCCGCCCGCATCTGGACGCTGTTTACCGCAGACAACAGCGGCAATCCTGCCTCGCTGCGACCGGGGCTTCCCGGCGCGCTGAATTCCTGGACGGTGCTGCGGCAGCCCGACAGCAGCTTCACGATCGACATTTCCGCGCACGCCCGACCGGGAAACTGGCTAGCGCTGCCGGCGGCGGGTACCTTCCAACTCGTCCTGACCCTCTTCGATACCCCAACAGCCGGCAGCTCCGGCGTTATCGACCTTGCGATGCCGAAGCTTCAGAAAACCGGATGCGGCAATGCTTAGGATCCTGTTTGCCATCCTCGCGGGACTTTTCGGGGCGGCACTCTTGCACCTCGTCATCATTCTTTCGCTGCCGCACTTTACCGGCAAGGACGCCGCCACCCGCGTCGCCTCCGAGGGCGATCTCGACAAGTTCTACCTGCTTGGGTCGACGGACGATGCCGCGGGACTTTCCAACGATGACCCTTTTGTCCGCACTGCTGTCTGCTCGTTCGACATTGAGGAAAATCCAATCCGCCTGACGGCCAAGGGCAATGTGCCGTTCTGGTCTGTCGCGCTCTATGACGAGGCTTCGAACGAGGTCTTCAGCATGAACGACAGAACGTCTGTGGGGGGAGCGCTCGACATTCTGGTCGGAACGCCGATCCAGTTGACAGAGCTTCGCAAGGCTTTGCCGCCTGACCTGCAGAAAACCATTCTCGTGGAAAGTACGCGTTCGGAAGGCTATGTGGTGTTGAGGACATTGGCGCCCCAGGCGAGCTTCGACGCAGCCGCGCGGAACTTCCTCGCGGAGGCCGGCTGCGACGAATATGCCGGCCCCTCGGATTGAAGCAATAAGTCTATTTCTTTGCCCGCGAAATGCGAGGCGCCGGGGAACGCTTCGAGCTTTCCGTCAGGCGCTCGTAACGCACGCCCGTGAAAAGGAGGATCTGTGCCTCGACTGGTTTCCTGCCCTTGCGGCGTTGCGTCTGAGACAGACGGTCCGCCAATGCGACGACTATTGCCATTCTCGTCTCCATGCACGGCCCGAGACGGATGAACTGCGGAATCTCACCCTGCCCGCCTATGCGAGCCAGCGCGCCCTGTAGAACCCGAAACCGGGCTCCGAGGCATTCGCGCCTTTCTCACGGCACCTGTTTGAAATACCGTGATGTGAAACCGGACGACCGAAGCACTCGATCGCCGTTCATACCCGAATTGAGACATATGACAGTTAACAGATCGTTAATTTCATGCCTGGACGTTAGCTATTTGCACGACGTCTTATAAACGCGCTGAGTCCCCATTTGGTTTCAAACTTCTCATAAGAAGTTTCAATCGACAATGTCGCAACGATATTAGCATTAATTCATATACTTAACGGAGGTTGTGTCGGCGATGGCGGCCCCATCACAGCTCCGTGGTTTCTCGTCACAAAAATATCAATTGCGATCCTCACCAATACCGGTAAAGTTGTGTCATCGGCCACGGGTCCGTGGCCAGGCGGCGGGGCGCCGTCTTCCGCTTATTGCGGACAGGGAGGGGTTAAAATGTCTTTGTTTATCGGTTCGACATTCTCTCCCGAGGACCTTGACGTGCTGCGCGATGCCCTCGATGCGTGGTGTGCGGAAAAGCGGATCGACATCAAGAGCGCCGAAGCCCAGATGGCAGCGTCCGCTGCGCTTGACCTCTATCAGTCCGGGAACAATAGCGCCGAGAGGCTTTTGGCGGCGCTGCGCGGACACAAAGGGCTTTAGTCACTCCGTCCCGCGGTCGTCATACGGTGAAGCCTTTCGGTACAAATTGAATAAAGTCTTTAGCAAGCGTTAACCCTGCCCATGTAGGATTTGTTCATAACCTATGTGGGGTAAGGGGCGTCCCTTCGCGTCCAGTCCTGCGACATCCCTTTTTGCGTTTCCAGGGTGTGTTCTTGTGCGTGACCGGTTCCGAGACCTAGAGGCCCCATCCGCCAGCCGGAAGAAGGACGTGGTTCTCATGGCGACCGTCAGCAGCTTCGAGGGATTGCAGCCGCCAACCCGCTCCGAACTGCGCCAATTCGCCGAACTCTTCACGCCGCTGTTCCAGGCCTCCTCTCTCGAGGCAAAGCGTCAGGCCGTGGCAGCCCTTTCCCAATGCCCGCAGATTCCACCCGCCGTCGCGCTTTTCGTCGGCTGCCAGTCGATCGACATTGCAGCGCCGTTCCTCACCTCCTCGCCGGCGATCGACGACGAGACCTTGATCACCATTGCGCGCACCCAGGGCAGCGCACACATGAAGGCGATCGTCAGCCGGGATGCGCTTTCCCCGCGGGTCATCGACGCGCTGGTCGGCCTGCGTCAGGCGGAACAGCGGCTGGCAGCTCCGGCTGAGGTCGAAACCGGCATCGTACCATCCGAACCGCCGGTTCCGGCTTCCCTCGAGGAAGCCGAGGCTGCAGCGCGCCGCGCGAGTGAAGAGGAGATACGCAATAGAATCAGGGAGTTGGCACGTCATGTCAGCCGCCCGGAAGGCGATCGCCTCGGGCTGCGTAACCTGTCGCCGATCCAGGCCGCACTCCTCGTCCGCTTTGCCCGCAATCGCGAAGTGGCGCTCTTTGCAAAGGCGCTTGCCAGCGGGCTTTCGGCAAGCCGCTGGCTTGCAGAGCGCATTATGCTCGATATCTCCGGTCAGCAACTGGCGACCACGCTCATCAGTCTCGGCCTGGACTTCCGCGACGCCGTCTTTGTGCTCGAAAAGCTCTACCCGCACCTCGCGGAACCGCAGCATGGCGTCACGCGCGCATGGATGGTGCTGGACAGTCTCGATCTGGAAGAGTGCAACGCCCGCGTCGACGCCTGGCGCCGCGCCGACAGCTATACCTACCTGCCCGAAAAAACAGAAACGGCGCAAGCCACCCATGAGGAACCGCCCGCCCAGGACAGGCGCATCATCCGTACACGCTGACTTTGACTAGAGAGGGTTCTCGCGCCCGTCGCCAAGCGGAACGATATCCCCGAGCTCATCGGCTTCAAGCTCGACGATCCAGAGGTCCGGGTCGAACTTCCGCTCACGCTCGAGCATTTCCCTGACCCGATCAGGCTCTTCGCGCGTCAGCCGTTGCTCGAATAGGCGCTCCCCGCTCGTCTCGTCGTCGAAGAGGCTTTGCGGCGCTGGGCCGTAGAGCGTCTCAAGACCATCGCGGAAGTGCTGGCGAATGAAGATGGCGCCCGCCTCGTCGGCACCCTTTGCCTCGACAGCGGCAAAGTCACCTTTGGCAAAAACCCGGCGCAGGAGGGCGGAGACGAAAATATCGGTGCGTAATCTCATCGGCGAGCTATAGCAGACAAACGGCAAGCGGCAATGCTTGGCATTGCCGGGCTTCAGAGCGCGCCGATCTCCTTGAGCTTCTTCAAGACCGCTTCGCTCGGCTCGCCATTCTCGGGAAGGTTGTAGTGCTTCTGGAAGTGGCGAATGGCGGTGCGAGTCTGTTCTCCCGGCACACCGTCAACGCCGACATTGGCGTAGGCCATGTTGCTGAGGCCCTTCTGGATCTTCAGGACGAGATCCACAGTCGACAACTCCGCGGATGGTGCGGCTTTCTTTGCAAGTGTCGGCGCGGTCTTCACACTCTTTTCGGCGCTGCGGATGGCGGCGGCGACAGGATCCTCGGCGGATGCCTTCGAGGTGATGTCTTCGCGCGGCTTTTCCAGCGGGATCGCCGAGGGGCCGACCGAGTCGGTTCTGAGCGCTGCCAGCACATCTGGCGTTGCGTCGCCCGTCTGCGGCATGCCCACGGTTTCTTCGAAGAAGAGGATCGCCGCACTGGTGCGCGGGCCGATGACCCCATCCGGAGTGCCGTTGTAAAGGCCACGCCGGACCAGTTCGGTCTGGATGTCCATGACGATCTGGCTCGGCTGCTGCCCGCCGGGAGCGACTGGCGGCGTCGCATTGGTCTGCGTGACGTCGGCCTCGTCCTGCCGCTGGATCTTGAAGGTGGTGACATTCCCGCTTTGCTCCTCGATGACCGGGCGACCGCCGAGCACGTTCGGAAAGAGCGGATCGCGGGTGCGCAGGAACGGGTGCGGATGCGCCCCTGGCTGATACCAGAGCGCGTTTGCGGCGACGAAGCTGAAGATGACAAGGAAGGCTGCCGTACCGCCGGCAACCGACGGGTTGCGGCCGATCACGCCGCCGAGCACGCTTGCGCCCTGCAGCCCGATACCGCCGACCATGGTTGCCCCTGTGAGAAGGAGGCTCGGCCGTTTCTGTCGGCCTCTCCGTCCCTTAGGCGATTTTCGCTTGCTCGCGGCCATCGAAAAGCCCCTCTTCCAAAACGCCCGCTAGCGCCGGCACAGCCTTCAGTCGCGGCGGAAACTCGACAAGATCGTTGCGGGCAGTACCCACAGCCGGAATGCCAGAGCCATCCGCTGCAATGGACATCGTAATGATCGTACCGGCGCCCGGCGTGCTGGCGATTGCGAAGTCGCCGCCATGCAGCGCCACCAAGCCCTTCACCAACGACAGGCCGAGTCCCGTTCCCTCGAATCGGCGGCTATAGTCGTTCTGGATCTGGACAAAAGGTTGGCCGAGCGTTTCCAGCTTGTCGCCGGGAATGCCGATGCCGGTGTCGCTCACGCAGAGGTTCAGAACGCCGTCGCGCATCGACGCGTCGATCGAGATCGCACCGCCCGCATCGGTGAATTTCACGGCATTGCCAACCAGATTGATCAGGATCTGCTGGATCGCGCGCTGATCGGCCACGACCTCGTCGAGACCGCGCTGCACTCGGCTTGTCAGCGATACACCCTTGGACTTCGCCTGCAGTGCCAGCATGGCCTCGCAGGAACGAACGACGGATGCAATGTCGAAGGGTTCGAGGCAAAGCTCGTAGCGCCCCGCTTCGATCTTGCTCATGTCGAGCATGGTGTTGACGACGGAGAGCAGGTGCGCGCCGGATTCCCTGACAAGGCCGACATATTCCCGCTGGCGGTCGTTTTCGAGCTTGCCGAAATACTCGCCGAGCAGGATGTCGGAGAAGCCGAGGATGGCGTTGAGCGGCGTGCGCAATTCGTGGCTGACCGCGGCAAGGAACCGCGATTTTGCATCGTTTGCCGAGCGGGCGTCGGCGGCGCGGTTCTGCGCCTCCTGCCGTAACTGCTGCTCCACCGAGACATCGCGTAGCTGGGCAATCACGCTGAAGAGCGTGCCGTCGCCGTCCTGCCGCGCGGTCATATCCATACGCAGGTAGGCAAACTGCCTGTTGTCACGCGAAACCGAAGGGCGCTCCAGCCGCAGATCGACCGCGGCAGTCGCCTCACCCTGGCGAAGCTGATCCAGCGCCTGCAGGAAAAGGATGCGGTCAGAGACATGTATCTGATCGACAAAGCCCTTGCCGATCGGATCACGCATCCAGGCGAGATATTCGCGCTTGTCACGACCGCCGACGGCAGTGACGTTGCCCTGCGGATCCAGGAAGAAGGCGAGACCGGCGGTTACTTCCATGAAAAAGTCTTCGGCGACAGGCGCGGCAATCGGCGCTGTTGCCGTACCCTGACGCGACAGGGCAATGCTGCCCACCGCGGAAAACAGGAAGGCCGCGCAGACGGTTGCGACACCGACGGGTAGCGCAATGGCAGGACTGGTCACAGAAGAGAGCCCAACGGGGACCGCGACGAGAGCCGCCGACGAAAGCAGCGCCAAGCGGCGCAGGATCATCAATTCACGCTGGCGCACCGCTGTGCCCCCTCCTGTCCGGGAGAGCCAGCTTTCCACCGCCCGGTCCACGAGGGCTGCCGCCCGCTCTGCGATCTTACTTATTACACGCACGCAATACCCGCCCAAAAAAGGCTTTTTACCAGGGCCGACAATAGGCCTTGGGCGCTTAAGGAAAGGATAAGGGAAAAGCCGCCTCCACACCGCAGAAGAGCGAAATGTCCCGTTTTTGGACATATGGAAGCGGCTTTGTTTTTTACGGTTAACGGGCGGTAAGCGACGGATTTCGCTCACATTTCAGCTTGCTGTTAACCTTTGTGGCAGCTCTGCCGCAAGGTTTGCCTGCAATTACAGGAGGAGGCCGATGACATGCTTAACAGCGGTCGCTACAATTTGACCGAAATGCGGTGCAAATCCCGTTCATTAAAATTCGAACTAAATTTGAGGCAAATGCCGACGAGTTTTGAAAACTGGCATTCGCAACTCTGCTCTAAGGTCAACGCACACCGGAAGACCGGACCGATTCGGCGGTAAGACCGAACGGGAAAACAGGATGGCAACGACGATGTGGTTTCTGATCAAAGGATCATTCTGGTTCGGGCTTGTGCTCGTGTTGCTGTCGTTCTTCAGCGGCGAGAGCTCGACCAGCTCGCAGCCGACATTGCAGTTTTCCGACGCCTTTGTCGCGGCGACGGGCGCCTATGATTACGTGACAGGCATGTGCGGCGAGAAGCCGGAGGTCTGCGTCAAGGGTGCGGAGACCATGGCCGCGCTCGGCTACCGGGCCCGCGAAGGCGCCCGTGTCGCCTATGAGCTGCTGGACAGCCGTTTCGGTGACGACAACGCCGCCAAGCCTGCTGTCGCACCCAATGCGCCGATCGCTCCCGTCGCGGCACTTGCGCCCTCCCAT
>Ga0102589_1005568_pt1 | contig 10906 bp, 9 predicted proteins | sample AraplaMF_Col_mLB_FD_76858 | JGI IMG/M metagenome (GOLD analysis project Ga0102589, IMG submission 76858) | Arabidopsis root microbial communities from the University of North Carolina, USA - plate scrape MF_Col_mLB | ecosystem: Host-associated > Plants > Roots > Endosphere | place: USA... | reverse complement strand
TCTTCATCGGACGTAGCGTAGACTTCTTCGTAGGTTTAGAAGGTGCGTTAAAACTAAAAGAAATCTCTTACATCCAAGCAGAAGGATTTGCTGGAGGAGAATTAAAACACGGTACAATCGCCTTAATCGAAAATGGTACACCAGTTATCGCACTTGCTACACAAGAGCACGTAAACCTTGGAATTCGTGGTAACGTGAAAGAAGTAGTAGCACGCGGAGCTAACCCATGTATCATCTCAATGAAAGGCTTAGAAATGGAAGGTGACAGCTTCGTATTACCAGCTGTACACGAAGCACTAGCACCGCTAGTAGCAGTTATTCCATTCCAACTTATCTCATACTACGCAGCACTTCACCGCGAGTGTGACGTTGATAAGCCACGTAACTTAGCTAAGTCTGTTACTGTTGAGTAGGAGATTGGTAGGTTAATAAATATAGTTGTGGATTTGAAATAAATTTACGAATTTGTATCCCTTTAGATATGTAATCTAAAGGGATATTTTTGTGTCGAAAAAGAACATCTAAAATTGCTAAGTGGATGGCACTCTACTAATGAAAGGTTTACTTTATCGGCTTTAGAACGGAACTACTTTTATTTATCTGAATTTTCCGTTACTATTTTAAGTATCCGTGAACAATTTTCTTTATTACGACAAAAAGAGACGATAGATTCATGGACATTACAAGGGGGCTTATTATATGAAAGTGAAAGCAAAAACATATTTAAGTATAGAAGAGATTATTTCATTACCGTCCTTATCAAGTGCAAACGTAAGTGATGATGGCAAAAACGTAGCATTTGTAAAAAAGTCAGCTAACTGGGAAGACAATACGTATAGAAATCATGTATGGATATATGAGAAAGATAAAGGGCAGAGTTACCCACTAACAGATGGGGATATAGATAGTACACATCCATTATGGTCTCCAGATTCTAAGACTATTGCATACCTTAGCCCAGGCGGTGACGGAGCTAATACAAATCAGATCTTTGTTAAGTCAATAGACGGTTGTAGTGAGGTTCAAATGACTGGTGAGGAAGAAGGGATTAGTACATTTAAATGGGATCCCATGGGTAAAGGTTTTTATTATGTTGCACAGTCAAAAGAATGTGAGGAAATACAGAAACGTAAGGAACGATATGGAGATTTCCATCATGTAGGTAAGGAACATCGGAATAATTGTTTATACTACATTGAAATAGAAAAAGTGAAACAAAATGATAAACAGGAACGGAAGGTTAGCGGTCTTTATCAATTAACGGAGGGTAAGGATTTTTATATACATAACTTTGATATTTCAAATGATGGGACAAAGGTTGTATTTATAGCTACACCAAGCCTAAACGATTATATGAATGGTGATCTATACATATTAGATGTTGAAGCTGAGGAACTACAAAAGATGAATGTAGATAAGTTGTTGGGCGGGAGCGTTTGCTTTTCTCCTGAGGGCAGCAAAATATGTTACTCAGCAAGCATAAGGGAGAAGGAGTACTATAGAAACCATATACAAGAAAGTATATTAGAGATATATGATATGAATACTGGAGAGGTAATTCAGCCTCTAACAAACTTTGATAGTACGGTTATGCCATTACAGTGGACAGATAAGGGGATTTTAATTAGATGGCAGGATAAAACTAATTATCTCATTGGGTTGCTATGTGAAGATGGGACTGTGGAAATGTTAAGTGACAAAGTAGATGGCTTTATAATGGATGCTTCTATAACAAGGGATGGAAATCATATATCCTATAATAAGGCTATTACAAATGAAACCTTTGAAATCTATTTAGACGATAAAAAAATAACGAATGAAAATAGCTTTTTTGAAGGAAAGCTTAAAAGTAATAGGGAAATAATCTCATGGAAAAGTAGTGATGGTCTTGAAATAGAGGGTGTTTTATCGACTCCAGTAGAGTTTGACACAAATGAAAAATATCCCTTATTAGTAGTAATCCATGGTGGTCCGGCTTGGGCATCCTTCCCAATATTTTCAGATTGTTTTAATGAAAAATATCCTATTGAGCAGTTTATCGAAAAAGGCTTTATCGTTTTAGAACCAAACTACAGGGGAAGTTCTGGTTATGGTAATGAATTCTTAAAAGCAAACTATAGAAAACAGGGGATTGCTGACTACGAGGATGTTATATCTGGAGTGGATAAACTAGTTGAAAAAGGGATTGCAGATAAAAATAGAGTAGGGGTTATGGGATGGAGCAACGGAGGATATATATCAGCTTTCTGTTCTACATTTAGTAGTAGATTTAAAGCTATTTCAGTTGGGGGCGGAATTACTAACTGGAGTACCCATTATGTAAATACAGATATCCCTTACTTTATTAGAATGCATTTAGGAAATACTCCATGGAATGATCCAGATATATATACGAAAACATCACCAATGACATATATTAAATCAGCCTGTACGCCCACTTTAATCCAACATGGCGAAAAGGATGCAAGGATTCCAACTTCCAATGCATATGAGCTATATGAAGGGTTAAGGGATATGGAAGTTGATACAGAATTAATTATATTTAAAGGAATGGCATATAGTCCTGATCAGCCGGGAATGAATGTAGCTATTATGAAACAGAATCTGATGTGGTTTTCACACTATATTCTTGGGGAAAGTATGAAAGATTTTAGGGTTTTATAATGGCTTGTTTTAGTCTTTAAGCTTTTTAGATGCTTGAAATAAAGTCGTACACATTTATCCGGTTATATATGATTGAGTTTAACATTTCGGATAAGGCAAACTGTGAAATATTTTGGTGTAAATAAGAAAAGAGCCTGAATGTAGGCTCTTTTCTTATTTATATTTAAAAGATGAACTGTTCTTATGCAGTTTTACTTAATTTATATGCTTCACGGTTATTTTTTTTGAAAAGTTTTGGGAAAACATAACCATCTAATCCAATACGCCCAGCATTCTGTCCTGCAACTAAAATGAACATAGTTAAAATAAGTAGGTTTGGGTTTACACTAACAGTTCCGCTTAATAAAAATGAAAGGTTCATTATGATGCCGAAAAATGCAGCTGTTTTTGTTAATCCACCTAAAATCAAACCTAGTCCTACTAAAATTTCTCCCCATTGAACTAAAAAGCTAAATAGGTCTGCGTTTGGAAGAACAAAATGTTGAAGAAAATCTGCCCACCAACCTTGTACTGCAGGGTGGTCACCTGATGCTTGAGCGATAGCTCCTTTTAGAAAACCACTTGCATCAAAAGACTGTCCAAAAACTTTTCCTATTCCAGCAGCGAGCCATGCATATCCTATGTAAAGTCGTAAAAATAATAATATGAAAGTAGCGCGTTTATCAGTTCTTAAAAAATTGATAACCATTGAAATCCCTCCAATGTATTGTATTTACATGTTTATTATATATCCATTGTGAATAAGTTCACAATGGATAAAGTGTGAACAAAAATGGTGTTTTTATAAAATAAAAAAGGCATATAACAATCATATGTTATATGCCTTTTCTATTATATGTTTAGTAATTTATTTAGGTAATGTAAATTTAACTTTTTTACCTTGTGAAATATCTTTAGCTTCTTTATTTCTCATAGGTCCTAACTCAATCTCAAAGCTTTTTTCTTTCCAAATCTTTTCGTACTGCTCTTGATCTAAAATATATACTTGCAGCAATTCTCCAGATGTTCCAGTTTTAACTGCAGCGTTATAGTCGTAATTTAATAGCATACCTTCATTAATCGTATATTGTGTACCATCATTCACTCTTAATGTAGAGCTTATAGGAGATAGTGAAACGTCTTGAGCATCTTTGTTATCAAGCTTGAATTTTACTGTTAACAGAACAAGACCGTTTTTAAAATTTGCAAAGCGTGGAGCTTCGACGGAATTTGGTGTGAATTGAGTGAATTGGTATCCGTCTAATGTAACATTAACAGCGCCTAATTCTTGATTGTTATTAATACTTGATTTCTCTTTTAACATTTTTTTATCGCCCATGTTATTAGCTGTAGCTTTATCTTGGTAGAAAGTATTATCTGTTGCAACTTTTTCAGCACCCTGTTTGTTTAAACTTAATGAAAAGCTTCCAGGATTTCCGATTGGAGCATCAAATTTTCCTTTATTAGCTTGTGCAGTTGGGACTGTGACTGAGACTGTTGAGAGACTTGAAATTTTCGCTAGATCATCTTTTCCGAATGGATAAGCGATATAACCAGAAATAGTTTCTCCTGCTTTTACTAAGTAATCATTCGTTGGAGCAAGTTTAGTTGGGAGCTGATCTTCTTTTGGAATTAAATCTTTATAGTTACTATATGCTTTCTGCGCGCCAGTAAATGACATGTCCAATGCTGGCATATAATAAATATCTTTAGCTGAACTATTTTTTACGCTGTAGTTCACAAGAATAACTCCGCCTTCTGTTTGACGATTAAACGGAATATCGAAGTTTGTATGGAATCCATTTAATTCAACTAATGTGTAACTATTCATTGATACTGAAACATCTTCAGCTTTATAGACTTGTGGTTCTTTATTTTCAAAAAGAACTTTTGTTTTACCACCTGTTTCTTTTTCCATATAGGAAATCAGCTTAGAGTAGTCGCTTGATCCAGTAGCTGTATTTTCAGGCTTTTTATCTTCAGTTTTTTTGTCTTCAGTTTTTTTATCTTCGGATTTTTTTTCAGTAGGTTTACTTTCTTTCGTTGTATCTGTTTTTTCCGTTTTGCTTTCTTTTGTTGCATTCTCTTTTTGTTCTTTATTTGTCGTATCGCTTTGACCACAGCCGGTTATTACAAAAGCTGCTACGATTACTGCAGAAAATAAAGAAAGTAATTTTTTTGACATATTTCTTCCCCCTATTTGTTTAAAACTAAATTCTCACATTAGCCCCACGTTTTATTATAAGAAGGTTAGTCAATATTTGCCAGTATTTTTCTGATTATTTTCATTATTTATTATATTATAATATAATAAATTCGATAGAAGTTTGGAATGGAATATTGGTTTTTATTTTTTTATCATTTGAAATAGTACATCATATTGGTATGATAGAAACAGAGATATATGGAAAGGAGACAAGGACTCGATATGTGGATGAACTTGTAATGATTAGAAATTGGATAGATGAATTTTTCTCTCATAAGTGAGGGTTTATTTAGCTATTTGTAAATCATGCAAGGACTGCATAGTTGGCTTGTACATCCCTTTTGTAAGGACAGAGGTCTAGGTGGGGAAATTTATATCTCTTATATAAAATATGCGTCCTTTAAACTTGGAGGAGTATATGATGAACCAATTAAAAAATAAAGTAGCAGTTGTTACAGGCGTAAGTCGTCTAGACGGTATAGGAGCAGCGATTTGTAAAGAATTAGCTGAGGCAGGATACGATATATTTTTTACGTATTGGACGGATTATGATAAAGAGATGCCTTGGGGCGTTGATAAAAATGAACAAATACAATTAAAAGAAGAGCTATTACAAAAAGGTGTTAGAGTATTGAGCATGGAGTTAGATTTAACTCGGAATGATGCACCGAAAGAGCTTTTAAATAAAGTTACTGAACAATTAGGGTACCCTCATATATTAATTAATAATGCAGCATATTCTACGAATAATGATTTCTCTACGTTGACTGCTGAAGAATTAGATAAGCATTATATGGTTAATATTCGTGCGACTACATTGCTCAGTAGTCAATTTGCCCGAGGATTTGATAAGAAATCTGGTGGTAGAATTGTTAATATGACTTCGGGGCAATTTCAAGGTCCTATGGCAGGAGAACTAGCTTATGCGACAACGAAGGGAGCTATTGATGCTCTTACTAGTACGTTGTCAGCAGAAGTAGCTCAATTAGGAATAACAGTGAATGCAATTAATCCAGGACCAACCGATACAGGATGGATGACTGAAGAGATAAAACAAGGGTTAAAGCCGATGTTTCCTTTTGGCAGAATTGGTGAGCCAAAAGATGCAGCTAGACTCATTAAATTTTTAGTAAGTGAAGAAGCTGAGTGGATTACGGGGCAAGTTATTCATTCAGAAGGCGGATTTAAAAGATAAAAAGAAGGTATCTCACCCTGGTGAGATACCTTCTTTTTTAATCTTTCTTCAGTCTTCGTGCAACCCCATTACCTAAAGACTGTAATCCTTGAACGAGGATAATTAGAATAAAGACGGTTGCATACATTACTTCAGGTTCATAGCGTAAATGTCCGAAGCGATATGCTAAGTCCCCTAGCCCGCCAGCACCTACAAGACCAGCCATTGCTGTTGCGCCGATTAAGCCAATCGTTGCAATTGTTAATCCAAGTACAAGGGAGGGACGAGCTTCTTTAACCATGACGTGCCAAATGATTTTTATAGTAGAGACTCCCATCGCTTGATAGGCCTCAATAACCCCTCGATCTACTTCTAGTAAGGCTGTCTCCATTAAACGTGCGATATAGGGAGCTGTGAAGACGACAAGTGGTACGATAACACCTTGCACGCCAATGGATGTTCCCATTAGAAACTTTGTAAAAGGTAAGATGAAGAATAATAGAATGATAAATGGAAGAGAGCGAATGATATTAATAACTGTATTAAGAATAGGATAGATGATTTTATTTTCACGCTGCCCACCAGGTCTCGTTAAAACAAGTGTGACGCCAAGTGGCAGTGCAATAAGGAGTGAGATGAGTAATGAAATAGATGTCATTTGAAAGGTTTGAATTGTGGCTTCCCATATGACTTTACCCCATTCATCCAAAAAGGACTTGTTTCCCATAATCTGTTCTACCTCCTTCTACGATGATTCCTTGCTCTTGTAAAAATGATAAAGCACGGTGGATTTCATTTTGTTCTCCTTGCATATGAACGACTAGTTTCCCATATGCTTCATGTTTTAACTGCGTAATATTACCGGATAAAATATTCGGATACACTTGGAAACGTTTTGTGGCAACAGCTAAGGCAGGTTCACCTGAAGTAGTGCCAATAAATGAAAGTGTTACAATTTCTCCAGTATTCTGTAGTTCTTTCTGTACCTCTTCTGGAATTTTAGCTGCAAAGGCGCTATTTACAAATTTCTTCGTTGTTACATGTTGTGGGTTTGTGAAAATATCTTTCACAGTCCCGCTTTCGACTACAGATCCATGTTCCATAACGGCAACGCGGTCGCATATACGTTGGATAACGTTCATTTCGTGTGTAATGAGTAAAATCGTAATTCCAATTTCTTCGTTAATCTTTAATAACAAATCAAGAATAGAATCAGTTGTTTCTGGATCTAAAGCGCTCGTTGCTTCATCACTTAATAACACTTCAGGCTCATGTGATAGTGCACGTGCAATTGCAACGCGCTGTTTTTGACCGCCAGAAAGTTCACTTGGATAAGCATCTTTTCGATTGAAAAGATCGACAATGCGTAAATATTTTTCTACCCTTTTTTTAATTTCCGCTTTTGGAATGCCAGCAAGGCGTAAAGGTAATGCAATGTTTTCATAGATGGTAACAGTTTTAAGTAAATTGAATCCTTGAAAGATCATTCCGATTTTTTGTCTCGCTTTTGCTAGTTCTTTTGTCGATAACGTTGTTAAGTCTTGTTCGTTTACAATGATATTTCCTGTCGTTGGTTTTTCTAATAAATTTACACATCGAATCAATGTGCTTTTACCAGCGCCGCTATACCCAATGATTCCAAATACTTCGCCTTTTTCTACTTTAAGGGAAGTAGACTTAAGAGCCTCAACAGTCCCTTTTTTTGTTGAAAATACTTTGGATATGTTTTTTAATTCAATCATTATCGTCAGCTCCTACCAAGATGGTAAAACTGAACCATCAAATTTTTTCTCGATAAACTCTTTCACTTCTTTAGATTGATAAGCTTTCTTTAATTTGTTTACAACGGCATCATCTTTATTTTCAGTACGAACAACGACCCAGTTCACATATGGTAAATCTTTTCCTTCGCGGAAAATAGAATCTTTCGCCGGACTTAATTTTGCACCTAATGCAAAGTTTGTATTGATTGCGGCTGCTTTCACTTCACTTAGTTGTATTGGTAATTGAGATGCCTCTAATTCAACAATCTTTAAATTTTTCGGGTTTTCAATTACATCCTTTGCAGTCGCTTTTTCTGTAGCCTTTGGATCAACTTTTAAAACCCCTGCTTTTTCAAATAATTTTAAAGCTCGCAGTTCATTCGTTGGGTCATTTGGTACAGCAATTGCATCGCCGTCTTTTAAGTCTTTTACATCTTTTATATCTTTAGAATATACGCCCATAGGGAATGTTACTGTTGAAAATACTTCAGCTAATTTCATATTGCGTTCAGCTTTAAATACATCTAAATACGATTTTGTTTGGTAGCTATTTACATCAAGGCTTTTTTCATCTAAAGATACGTTTGGCGCTACATAATCATTAAATACTTTTATATCAATTTCGAGGCCATCTTTTGCGGCAACTTCTTTTACCTTTTCAAAAATTTGTTCATGCGGCCCACCTGTTACACCGACAGTAATCTTTTTCTCGTCTAATGCTTTTACCTCTTTATCTGAACTCACGCTACATGCGCCTAATAATAATACTGCTCCGCTTACAATGCTTAATAATACCTTTTTCATCTATAAATCCCCCTTCATATACGTTCCAAAATAAAAAGCACCTCCCAAAAATAAGAGAGGTGCCGAATAGACGAAATAGATTCCTCTCTTATCTTCCAAAACGAAAACTCGTTTTGCAGGAATTAGCACCTTAGCTTATACGTCATAAGCTCGGTTGCCGGGCATCATCGGGCCAGTCCCTCCGCCACTCTTGATAAGAGTATGTGTATGTAGTTTTGAATATGGTACTAATAGTAAATCGTACAAAAAGAATTGTCAATGATATTTTCAGAATATATTTTATTTTAAGGTAATCGAAACGTTCCCCTTTTTATGTCCTTTTTCTACATATATATGAGCTTCAGTAATTTCTTCTAATCGGTAAGTTCTATCAATAACAGGTTTTAGCTTTTCTGTTTCAGCTAGTTGTTTTAGTAGGTTCATATCTTCTTTACTGACCTTTGCCATCATTCCGTTCACAGATACATATTTTCCATTAGGCATTAATGCATCTGTACAAAGGGACTTTTTATATTTTCCAACTGCATCAAATATAATATCGTAGTGCTCGCCCCGCTTAGTAAAATCTTCTTTCATATAATCAATTACGTTGTCTGCCCCTAAAGCTGTTACTAATTCGAAATTAGAACTACTACAAATGGCTGTGACAGTTGCCCCGAAGTATTTAGCAAGTTGTACGGCAGCTGTCCCTACTGACCCAGAGGCGCCGTATATAAGTACTTGTTGCCCTTTTTTTATCTGTCCTTTTCTAAGGAAGTGCAATGCTGAAGTTCCACCAAAAGGAATAACGGCAGCTTCTTCATATGTCACATTGGTAGGTTTTAATGCTATTAATCCACTTTCATGCACGCATGTGTATTCGGCATAACCACCAAGGTTTAGTTCTGTTAATACAAAAACTGAATCTCCTTTTTTAAATTGTGTTACATCTGTTCCAATATCTTCGATTTCACCGGATAATTCTACGCCAAGTATAGGTTTTCTCGGTTTTCTGAAACCTAATATGATCCGCATAGGAATCCAAAATAAGAGGGGGCTATTAAAGCCACGTATTCTACAATCTCCAGTCGATACACTTGTTGCGTGAATTTTAACTAATACTTCATTTTTCTTAGGTTTAGGCTTTTCTATATTGTGAAGCTGGAGAACATTAGGTGGTCCATACTTTGTGCAAATAATAGCTTTCATAATGACCTCCTGAAATGAGTTGTTATTATTTACATCATATTTAAACTTTTTCTCAAACATGTTGCTATATAGGAAATAAATTTAAAGAAGAATATTACGAATTATATAGATTTCATAGGAAAAGAGATGATATTATTTTTGGGAAGGAGGGGACGTTATGAAAAAATTTATTTTAATTTCAAGTTTAGTACTTGCAGTCGGTCTAGGAGTAGGGTGTAGTAATGAGAAAACAAAAAAGACTGATGAGCCGAAAAAAGAAGCTGTGCAGAAAGAAAAGGAATTAACAGCGAAGGATGTTTTCAATAAAGCGAATGAAGCTTTTAAAAACGAAGAAAATGTAACGATGACATATGATGTGGGAATAAAGGCTGAAGGAACAGAGATGAATGTAATAAAGGCCAAAATGCAATTAGAGCCGAAGCAAAAAAATTCTCGTTCTGAAATGAATGTTTCTGGTACAGAGGTTGTTGTTTATGATGTGGGTGGCAAAATTGCTGGTCAGTTGAAAAATCCTAATACGGGTGAAGTGATGTCTGTACCAGAGGAACAATTAAATGCTAACGGAATGAATGCGACTCAAGGAATGGTAGATAATTTAGAGATTCCATCGGAAATTTTAAATAAAGTGAAGATGGAGAAAAGTGGAGATAATTATAAGCTGAAGTTTGCATTAAAAGGGCAAGAGACAGAGAGTATGTTAGCTAGTATGGATGAAAAGCAGAAACAAATGCTACAAGGCCAAAATGCAAAGATAGAAGAAATAGATGGGGAATATATTATTACAAAAGATTTTAAATATGAATCAGCAAAGATAGATATGGTTATGAGTAGCAATGGTGAGGATAAAGCGCACATTATTACGGATGCGAAGTTTACATCGTATGATAAATTTGATCCAATACAATTGCCAGCAGCAAAGTAATCACTGTCAAGAGAGGTACCTGAAAGAACGGGTATCTCTTTTTGTTGCTAATAAGGAGAGTGTCCTTTGAAAAAAAGAAAGATAGCAGTGGTCATTGTCGCATATACGGTTTTGCTTGCAACGTCTGTACATACGTATAAAAAACAAATTGATCATCCTATTATGAGTGATGTAGGTAAATTGCTTCCGACAAAAATAAAACGTGT
>Ga0102589_1005567_pt1 | contig 10906 bp, 10 predicted proteins | sample AraplaMF_Col_mLB_FD_76858 | JGI IMG/M metagenome (GOLD analysis project Ga0102589, IMG submission 76858) | Arabidopsis root microbial communities from the University of North Carolina, USA - plate scrape MF_Col_mLB | ecosystem: Host-associated > Plants > Roots > Endosphere | place: USA... | reverse complement strand
AGGCATTACCGCTTCTTGCGTTCCAGCAGTTATACCTTCATGTATCGGTGGCACCGTCATCAAATGGTACATCGGCTCTGCGGCTGCCCAAAAAACGCCACCTCCGGCAAGTAATGTAGACATAATAATAGCGAGCCATTTTGTCGTACTAATCTCAGGTTTTTCTAATCCCCCAAGTTTAACTCTCCCATATTTCGAGAACGCCATACACATTGCTACAACAAATGTACCAATCAGTAAAACTTGCCAAAAGGCACCGAAATATTTAATTGAAGCTGCAAAACTGCTATTAATAACTTCCTCTACGTAACTTTTATTTAAGAAAACCGCAATTACAAATAATAAAAGTGAGCCTCCACTAATAAGAAATACAGGCCAATCCGTTTTTCGGCTCTTCATCCTCATTTACACTTCCTCCTTCCTCAGCAATCTAAAAAAACAACTTTATTATGTTTTATCGTTTACACCCAAAACACAATGATTATATAAGCATAATAATTCATCAATTTTTCCACACACTTATGTTGTCCCTAAAAATATGCTAAATCCCTTATTTAAAAGAAAATTTCTATTCCTATTACATAAAAAAGCAAAATAAAAGACCTTATATTTCTATAAGGTCTTCGAAACAGAAATTTGATTATAACATAAGGAACTGCTTGGTTCAAAAAGCACCTTCCAAAAATAACCGAGCGTAAAGGCTTCCATTTGCTACATAACAGTAATTAAAAAAAATTATATTTTCACAGAAAATGCCCTATACTACAAACTATTTATGAAAGAAATTCGGCTTCAAAATTTCATTCGGATACGGTTTATGATAAATATGAGTGGTAGCTGGAGATAACGGTGGAATGAGCCACACCCAATTCCCTGTTACAACCCGTCCACAAGCAGCTTCTTGTTTCTCAAATTGCTGAAATTGTTGTGCAGCAGTATGATGGTCCACAATACTAACTCCTTGTTTTTTAAAAGAGTGTAGTACGGCAATATTCAACTCAATTAACGCCTTATCTTTCCATAACGTACCGTTTCTAGATGTATCGAGATTCATCATCTCTGCAACGGCTGGCAGTAAATTATAACGATCATGATCCGCTAAATTACGGGCTCCAATTTCCGTACCCATATACCATCCATTGAACGGAGCAGCAGTATAAGAAATACCACCAATCTCTAGGCGCATATCTGAAATCATCGGTACTCCATACCACTTTACTCCTAAAGATGAGATTGGATACTCTGGATGTTCAATCGGTACCTCTTTCACTTCTTTTTTAGGAATTTCTTTATATACAGGTTCTTTTCCATCGACAGAAAACACAAGTGGCAATACATCATAATTCGTACCTTCTCCTTTCCATCCAAGCTCCTGACAAAAATCCGTAAACGCAGCGGAATGAGAGTCACCAATCACTCCCATTTCGGTTTTATATCCTGCATATCGAATCAATTGGTGATTATAAATTCTTATATTATTTTCTTCGCCTTGATATTGCTTGAAAATTGTAATGGTCGGTTTTACTTTTCCGTCATTCGTCGCATATTTAATATGATGAATTAATGCATTATATACCCCTTCTTCATCATTTACTTCACGTGCATCTAATATGTGCATCTTACTCCAAAATAGTCTTCCAATACATCGATTACTATTGCGCCATGCCATGCGCGATCCATGAACAATTTCTTCAAATGTATGCTCATACGTCCCGGTCTTCTCTATCTCAACTTGAATTTCTTTCATGCGTTCTTCTATGAATTGTTCTTTATTAAGCTCTTTATAGCAAATCGTAATAAACTGACTCGCTTCCTCTATTAATTGTTTCGTTTTACTCATAAACGATCTCCTTCTATTTCAACAAAACGTTACTACTTTACAGTATAAGCAAAAAGAATAAGAGTCACAAATGAAAGTCGAAGTGTTACTTTTATTGTAATATTTTTCAGAAAATTAAAGAGATTACTATTGACTTATGTAAAAAATAGGTGTATTTTTGACTCAGGTAAATTATTTTTACCTAGACCAACTTTTAATACGAAAGGAGGGAATGTCATGTCTTCATTTCAATTGCCACAACTTTCATATGACTATGATGAACTAGAGCCATATATTGATAGCAATACACTTTCTATTCATCACGGAAAGCATCATGCGACATACGTAAATAATTTGAATGCCGCTTTAGAAAACTATACGGAATTACATAATAAATCTTTAGAAGAGTTACTATGTAATTTAGAAACTTTACCAAAGGAAATTGTTACAGCTGTCAGAAATAACGGTGGTGGACATTATTGTCATAGTCTTTTTTGGGAAGTAATGAGCCCACGAGGTGGCGGCGAGCCTAATGGAGACGTTGCAAAAGTAATTGATTATTATTTCAATACCTTTGACAACTTAAAAGATCAACTGTCCAAAGCAGCAATTAGCCGTTTTGGAAGTGGCTATGGGTGGCTTGTCCTTGATGGTGAAGAACTTACTGTTATGAGTACACCTAATCAAGATACACCTCTGCAAGAAGGTAAGATTCCATTACTCGTCATCGATGTATGGGAGCATGCCTATTATTTAAAGTATCAAAATCGGCGTCCAGAATTTGTTACCAACTGGTGGCATACGGTGAACTGGGACCGGGTAAATGAAAAGTATTTACAAGCAATTCACTCACAAACACATTAGTCGTGCGTATAAGGTAAATTTGGTAATGTAAAATTAGTATTGTCGAAATCCTCCAGAATCCCCCGGATTGCCACCGGGGGATTTATGATTATTCCATTGCACGTATGTAATAACGTAATACTTGTTCTATCTCTACTTTCAACTCTCGGAACGGGAATCCTAATTCACTAGCTTTTCCATTATGTAATGTACAATTAATCACTTCGTTATAAGGCGCTACATGATCTCCTACTTCTTGAACGAGTGCGTTTAATCCCGTAGTTTCTTCTATGAAGTGAATAACTTCGCTAGTAGAAACTACCCCGTTGCTACTAGCATTCATTGGCCCTTCTATACTTTCTATCCCGCACCAAGCTAAAAATGCTCCTGCTTCTTTTTCATGTATAAATGACAACTCTCCATCTAAATGATTCACAGCGATAGGTTCTTGCCTTACAATATGCTCAACGTAAAATTGTAACCTTTTCGTATAATCATTTTCTCCAATAACAACTGGAAAACGCACTGCAACAACTGGGAATGTTGCTTGTTGAAATACAACAGCTTCAGCTAATCGCTTGCCTTCACCATAATTAAAATCCTTCCTATCCCCATATGTAATAACATACTCATAAGGATTAAAGTCCTCTTCTAACAAGCCTATCGCTGGCTCATAAACAGCCATTGAAGATGTCATAACGTATTTCTTCGTTTTTCCTTGTAATACTTCACATATTACCTTCGCCGCATTCGAGCTATAGCATAAATTATCGTATACGATATCATAACTTTTATCTTCTAGACACTCTGCTAGTTGTTTTCCATCTTCTCTATCTACAATAAGTCTGTTTACTCTACTGCCAAATGAATCCTCCGTAATTCCTCTTGTCGCAATCGTTACATCGTGTCCATTTTGCAAAAGTTCTTCTACTAAATGTTTACCAAAAAATCTTGTTCCCCCTAGTACCAATGCTTTTTTCAATTTCATCATCCCCATTTTGATAAATTGTAAAACACTCCCTCTCTATTATAAATGCTAATATAAAAAAGCATGAAATTCGTTTAACGATTCCATGCTTTTCTACAGAAAATATATTAACGTACTCGATATTTATAAATACAATAACAGAAGTATAAAATAGAAATTACAGATACATAAACCCATAGCTCATATACGAATCCCTCTCCCCATACTCCCATAAAATAAAAGAGCGAAGGCAACGTCAAGGTTACCCATGATTGTACGAAGGCAATTCTTCCAAGAGATTGATTGATATTCTTTTTTTGTGTATTTAATACAAAGAATAAGTACCAAAGTAATGCCCACATAAACCATGTTAATGCATTCACAACATCATGGAATTGCACAAATGAAACAACCATATAGAATAAAGCAATAATTGCTACCCAAATACAAAACCACCCTAGACCGCTACTATCCATTCCTTTTATAAAAGTAACACCTACATATAAATAGGTTAATCCAAATAAGAAAGTAGCTGCATATGAATATACCGTCCAATTGCTTTGGTCAGAAATCATGATCAAATAGAACGGAATAATAATTTGTAGTGCACCCACAAATAAATTAAAAACACCTGCACTTTTCATCTCTGCTTTTCCTAATATAACAAGACTATTTAAAAATAAAGCTGCACCCGAAAGTAATAATCCTACATAACCCATATATCCTCATGTGAAAACCTTATATTTTCACACCATACCCTCCCTATCTTGTAAAAATTATATTATTCCTTATTTTCCTTCTTACTTATAACTACATACACAGTTTTTTCAAAAATAAGTCAGACTTCCTACCTTAAAAAACAATAAAAAGATCCCCTTCATGCATGTCATACAGTAATGATTTCAATCAAAATGTATCACGACATAAAAACGCTTTCAATAATACGTAATTCAATTAAAACGCTAATAGGATTATTTGATTATAAACGCACTTTAACAATGATACAAGTATTGGAATATTATTCAATATTCCATTTTTGATTTCTATAAAAAATTGATAGAATAATGCATTTTACCTATCTCCTTCTATCAATGATTTGCATAGAATATTGTAAAATCATATTAAATTAGAAAGGTCTGATATTTATGCCTCCTCATTATCCACATCAATCTGTTATTCATTCAACAGGTGTATTAACAAGAGAACCTGCAACAGTTTCAGCAGTAATAAACATTGTAAATTTAGATGCATATTACGCACACTATGTAAATATAGAAGTATGGGATTGGTCTAATTATTCTAATCCTGTAAAATTACCTGTACTCATTGGTGAAGATACATTGGTAGAATTCCCATACCTTTTAGAAGGTAACAACCTAGCAGTATTTTATGCTAATTTAGATGAAGCTATTAATTTGTATGAAATTCGTATTTCTTATCCTCCTCACTCCAACATTATTGCAAATTGTTTCGGACGAAGCCTACCGCCTTATACAAGCCAAGAAGGTAATACTGTTTATCATAAACAACTCGTTCGCATTCATTAAGAGTTCTTTCTTCTATAGAGCTAGTTTCTATTCAAACGCTATGGTCAGTAATATGTTCTCTTTCCTCCATTGAACATATTACTGATCTCAAGCAACGAAATAAGAAAACGCGTTACTAACTTAAATCATTTGATAGCCGTTTTTATTATTTACCTGCCATCTCCAAGAATCTATGCACATATCTTCTAACCCATATTCCGCTTCCCATCCTAATTCTCGTTTCGCTTTAGATACATCAGCAAAACATATTGCTACATCACCAGGACGACGCCCAATCACTTTATAAGGGATCTTTTTACCCGAAACCTTCTCAAAAGCCTTTACCATCTCCAAAACACTATACCCTTTACCTGTGCCAAGATTATATGCCTCGATTCCTTTCGTCCCAAGTACTTTCTCAAGTGCTTTTACATGTCCTTTTGCAAGGTCAACAACGTGAATATAGTCCCGAACACCGGTCCCATCTTTTGTTGGATAGTCGTTTCCGAATATATTTAGCTCCTTTAACTTACCTACCGCTACCTGTGTTACATATGGCATTAAATTATTTGGAATCCCATTTGGATCTTCTCCAATACGACCACTTTTATGCGCTCCAAATGGATTGAAATAACGAAGTAATGCAATACTCCATTCATCATCAGCTTTTGCTACATCACGCATCATCTGCTCAATCATTAGTTTTGTTTGTCCATATGGATTTGTCACACTCAGCGGAAATTCTTCTGTAATTGGTGATGTTTTTGGAATTCCATATACAGTTGCAGATGAACTAAAAATAAATTTTTTAACATTATGTTTCTGCATCACATCACATAATATGATTGTACTTATTATATTATTATAATAATATGTAAGGGGAATTGTAGTGGATTCCCCGACTGCTTTAAATCCAGCAAAATGTATAACCGCTTCAATGTTATTTTGTAAAAAAATCTCATTCATTTTTTCACGATTTAGAACACTTTCTTTATAAAATTCAAATTGTTTTCCTGTTATTTCTTTTACTCGATTTAAAGACTCGATTGAACTATTTGAAAGATTATCTACGACTATAATTTTATAATTATTATTTAATAATTCTATACACGTATGACTACCAATATATCCTGCTCCACCCGTTATAAGTATCGCCATATATATAGTCCCCCACTAATTATTAATTATAAAATTTTATAACCTCAATACACATCTATCCTACCACAAAAAATACTGATAATTCTAATAATTTATTTTTATTATGATTTATACAAAAAAGAGCCACATAACCTTTACGTTATGCAACTCTTCAACATACATATGTGTCTATATCTTTTTTTATTAATCAAGAAAAATAAAACTCACTCAGAAATTTTATATCGTTAAATTACGTAACAATAAACACTTAAAAAGTGGGCAAGGCTTCCTAATAATACGAAAATGTGAAAAATTTCATGATGCCCCATATGTTTAAACTCTAACCATTTTGGCTTTGTTCCATAAATAAATCCACCAATCGTATAAAGAATGCCCCCAAGCACTAGAAGCACAATACCTCCTGCACTTAAGTTAGCAGCTAACGGTGCAAAGAACAGAACAATTAACCAGCCCATCGTAATATAAATGGCTGTTGATAACCATCTCGGACAACTAAACCAAAACATTTTAAAAACAATACCACAAATGGCCGTTGCATACACTAAACAAAATAATAGTAGACCGTTTGCAGAATGTAATGTAATTAAACAAAATGGTGCATATGTACCTGCAATCAATATAAAAATCATAGAATGATCAAGCTTCCTAAAGAAATAAATAACATGTTCACTGGCTACAACACTATGATATACAGCTGATGCTGTATACAAAACCATCATTCCGATACCAAATAAAATAACAGCTGTAATTGCCGCAAAAGACGGCATATTAATAGAAACTTTTACAAGCATAGCTAATAATGCAATAAATGATAATACAGCTCCTCCTAAATGGGTAAAAGCATTAACCGGTTCTCTTATATAAGTATTCATATAAACACCCCTCGTATAATTACATGTAGTTTTGATAACTACATGTAATTATATACACATTATTACTATAGGTCAACATTTACAATTCATTTGTTTCGTAATACCATATTTAGAGATAAACTAAACATTATGCTCCACTACGTTATAAAAGTGAGGGGTTCTACGTGGAAAATATAAATAAATTACTTGAAACATTACATTTAGAAAAGAACATTACGCTTGAAGATATTCCAAATGTCGACTTGTATGTAGACCAGGTTGTCCAACTATTTGAAAATACTTATGCAGATACAACGAGAACGGATGACGAAAAAGTATTAACAAAAACAATGATTAACAATTATGCAAAAGGGAAATTGTTTATTCCAATCAAAAATAAAAAATACTCAAAAGAGCATATGATTTTAATCAGCCTAATTTATCAATTAAAAGGGGCTCTTTCCATTAATGACATAAAAAGCTCCTTAGACAATATAAACGAATCTTTATTACACGACGATTCGTTTGAATTAAATACGCTATATAAAGAGTATCTTTCTCTTACCGAAAATAACGTCGAAAGCTTTAAACAAGACGTAAATAACCGTGTTTCAGAAGTAAGTGAGCTTTCTTCCTTAGAAGATCCAAAGCTAGAAAAGTTTCTATTACTAAACTCCTTAGTGAATATGAGTAATATGTATAGACGTTTAGCAGAGAAATTAGTCGATGATTTAAAAGAATCTTAAATAAAAAACTATCCACTTATTAAAGTGGATAGTTTTTTTACTTATTTGCCTCATGAACTTTCAACTGTTTACCTTTTATCGTTGTATTTCTCATAACCTTTAAAACGAGCGGTCCTTTTCCGTTTAATATTTCAACATAAGAAACATTATCTTGTATTGTAATAATGCCTATATCTTCAGCCGAAACACCTTGGATTTTAGCAATGGTACCAACGAAATCCACCGCCCTAATCTTCTTTTTCTTCCCGCCATTAAAGTACAGTTTCATAATTCCTTTATTTATATCCGCATTTTTATCTTTCTTTATAATTGGTTTAGCATGTATTTTTTCTTCAAATACAGCTTTCCCTTTTATAACTTCTTCTTTTGAAGGTGCCAATACTTTTGGAATTTCAAATCCGATATATTCTTCAATTTCTTCTAAAAATCTATTTTCATAAGGCGTTATAAATGTAATGGCCTTTCCGCTATTACCAGCTCGTCCCGTTCTTCCTGTACGGTGTACATAGATTTCTTTTTCTAATGGAATATCGTAATTAATAACATGTGTAATATTATCAATATCAATTCCTCTTGCAGCTACATCAGTTGCTACTAAATAACGGAACTTTCCTTTTCTAAAATCATCCATAACTTCAAAACGATCTTCCTGTACCATACCACCGTGTATTTTGTCACAAGGATAATTAACTCGTTTTAACTGTCTATATACATGGTCTACATTTTCTTGTGTACGACAAAAAACAATGCAACTGTCTGGATTTTCAATCATCGTTACGTCTTTAAGGAGTGAAAGCTTCTCCTCTTCCCTTACTTCAAACAGAGTATGTTTAATTTTATCCGTTGTAATCCCAGCCGCTTTAATTTCAATATGAGTTGGTGTATTCATATATGTACGTGATAACTTTTCAACATCTTCTGGTAATGTTGCTGAAAATAGCATTGTCATTCTTTTTGTAGGTAATTCATCAATAATTGCCTCTACTTGATCGATAAATCCCATATTTAACATTTCATCTGCTTCATCAATCACTAAATATTTTAATCGCTCTAAAGAAAGAGTTCCCTTTTCAATATGATCCAACACACGTCCTGGAGTCCCTACTACAATATGCGTCTTTTGTTTTAGCTCTAATTTTTGACGTGCAAATGGAGATTTACCATAAATTGCAGCGGCTTTAATTCTTTTGAATCGGCCTATATTCGTAATATCTTCTTTCACTTGAACAGCAAGTTCCCTCGTCGGTGTTAAAACTAACGCTTGTGGTTTATTTTCTTCCCACTCTACCATTTCACAAAGTGGTATACCGAACGAAGCCGTTTTCCCACTACCCGTTTGTGATTTTACAACAAGGTCCTTCTTTTGCAATGCAACTGGAATAACCTCTCCTTGCACTTCTGTTGGATGCTCATATCCTAAACCAGTAAGCGCTCGCCTTACTTCTTTACTTAATGCATAATTACTAAAGCTTTTTTTACTCATATATTAACCTCATTTGATTTTATATTTAACCTATTCTGTTCTCATACCTCACTTTAGACTATAGTAAGATACTATATTAATCCACTGTTTTTAATTCATTTCAGCCTAAATTTATCTACATATAATTTTAAAATAGTAAAGGGCAGCCTTAATTATAAGTCTGCCCTATCTATACCATATTCATTTTTACGGAACTAGTTTTTTTACAACTGGTATTCTTTGCAATATTAACGTAATTACCATACTAAGAACAATTGTAATCGTTACATTAATGGGTATTGCCAATATTGCATGTACACGCTCATTTACTTTAGGGAAAACCATGTACAACAAGTTATTTAATAAGAAGAAGTGAAGAATATAGATTCCAAGGCTTGCTTGATTTATAAAACGGAATAACAACGGTAATTCTTTTTCAGATTTTTGGAATGCATATTTAAAAAATATAAATAATGCAATTGCCATCAGTACAACTCCTGGCGCAAAATACCCATACCAAAACTGGTCTAACTGTCCATTTGCTTTTACTGTATAGTAATACGTAATAAAGAATGTAATAATAAATCCTACAAGTCCTCCAACGTAAGAAATATTTCTCCATTTTTTCGAAATATCGTAATTGGATAAGTAATAACCCAGTAGGAAATACCCTACATAATTCGTAACGTAAAATAATTCAATATTAAAATTGATAGGATAATAATATTTCACTAAATTGACTATAACAGACGCATATAACCATAAAATTAAAAAGTATTCTATCTCTCTTTTTTTAGCATTCTTCACAAAGATTCTCAGTAGAGGTGTAATTAAATATATCCCTACAATCATGTATAAGAACCATAAATGTCCCCCAATAGTATCCGTTAAAAAATGCTTAATCCCTTGCTTTAAAGAGGCCGGGAAATAGCCTGCATATGCTCCATATGCATAAAATATAGCACTCCAAGCTATAAAAGGGATAATTACTTTACTCGCGCGCTTCTTTAAAAATTCCCCGACTGAAATCTCTTTTGTCCCCTTTAACAATAAAGCACCACTAATCATCACAAAAATTGGAACACTCGCACGTGAAATCGATTCGAATAAATTACCAGCCATCCACCGTGAAGCGTTATTTGCATCTAATACTGAAACATAACCAGCAGCAACGTGAATTGTAACTACTGCGATTGTTGCTAATACTCGCAACCAATCCATATACATTAATCGCTTCATTAAAATCTCTCCCAAATTTGTATATTTAATTTTTTCTGTGCTACACATAATTTTATATCAGAAGATTCTATATTAAAACTTTTTTTGGCAATATAAACCTATAATTAACTTAAATAGACTCAATTTTTAAATATAAACAGGAAAACCTTTGACTTATGAGTGAAAATAATGTAAATTATCCTTTGGACGAACATTTTTAAACAAACTGAATAAAATATTCGTATTTTAGGGGTGTAAATGATGGAAAACGTATTCGACTATGAAGATATTCAATTAATTCCTGCAAAATGTATTG
>Ga0102589_1005565_pt1 | contig 10908 bp, 8 predicted proteins | sample AraplaMF_Col_mLB_FD_76858 | JGI IMG/M metagenome (GOLD analysis project Ga0102589, IMG submission 76858) | Arabidopsis root microbial communities from the University of North Carolina, USA - plate scrape MF_Col_mLB | ecosystem: Host-associated > Plants > Roots > Endosphere | place: USA... | reverse complement strand
GTGCCATTAAAGAGGCAGCCTTCTTATTATTTTCAGAACGCGGATTTAATGAAGTGAAAATAGAACATATTGCAAAAAAAGCAAACGTTTCTCAAGTTACCATTTATAATCATTTCGGAAGTAAAGACGCGTTATTTAGAGAGCTTATACAAGAATTTATAACATCTGAATTTCAATATTATAAAGAGCTTGCAGCGGAAAAATTACCTTTTCATGATATGATGCAAAAAATGATTGTAAGAAAAATGAATACTGGTGGGTTATTTCAGCCGGATATGTTACTACAAATGATGCAAAGAGATGAAGAGCTCCGAGAGTTTATTTATAGTTATCAAAACGAAAAAATACTGCCTTGGTATTTAGAAATATTAGAACAAGCACAGCAAAAAAATGAAATTAACCCTCACCTTACTAAAGAAATGATGTTATTATACATTCAAATGTTCACGAAATTAGGTGATGATTTCGGAGCACAGCTTCTGGAAGGAAATCGCGAAAAACATATACAAGATATCGTTACGATGTTCTTTTATGGACTGTCCGTCCCAGAAAAATAATATTTCTAAAGAACAAATAACATCACAAAAAAGCCCTTTGGACATTTAAATCTCAAGGGCTTTTTCATGTAAAAAAATGATTAAAACTAACTTTACCTTAAAGAAGTTAAATGCTGCTTTATAGATAATACCTTATTATAGATTAACTCTTTTAGCATAACAGGCTGAATGGAGATAATCGTTTCACCGAAATTTAGAAAATAGCTCGAGATAAAATCAACTTCTTGCTTATTAAAATAGCCTGTTATACTATAATTCTCATTTTCTTTTTGTATCTTCATAGAAGGATAATTCTCTTTATCAAAAATATCTTTTCCTTTTTGATTAACAATGACAATAAAATCAGTTGCATCAGGCTTTCTGTGAAAATTAGTAAGATAACTTAGCAATTCTTCAAGATTTTTTGGATTCGTATTGCTTGTTTCCTTAATAGAAAGAACTTTATCACATCTAATGATTTGAACATGATTTGTCTCAAAGTTAAAGACTTTAGCATACCACTGGCCAAATTTAGATTCGATTCGAATAAATTGGACAACCAATACTTTCTCCATATCTTTTTTTAAATATGTTAAATGATAAACCCGCTCAGCAAAAATCCCCTGTAAAATTTCTTTTAAGAACGGACTAAAATTACTATGATTTGTTACTTCAAAAGAAAGCGTTCGTTCCATAATTGAAATATTTTTACTCACATTTTCAGGTAATACATGCTTAAATTTATTTTCAAGTGCAATACTCTCTATATTAAATGGTTTTGTCTTATATCCATTTAATGTAAGAATCGAAAAGTATAACGCATACATTTCATCCACACTAAAATAAATTGGCGATAACACACTATTTTCTATAATTTTATAACTTCCATTTCTACCTAGTTCAGAATATAATGGTACACCTATTTCTTCCAATGATTGAATATCTCGCAACGCGGTACTTTTAGAAATATCATATCTAACCATTAAATCCTTTAAATTAAAATGCCTTTTATTATTTAAGAAAATAAGCATATCATTAATTCGTTCCGTTTTTTTCATATTTCCCTCCCGAAAGGTGTCATGTATTGAAACCTTTTTAGTCTATATTATAATTATTAACTAATAAAGGAGTTAGATATGTATGACATTAGAAATAGCTATTTTTCTTTCAATGAATGGGCATGCAAAAGAGGCAATTAATTTTTATACACGCAATTTAGAAGCTAAGCAGTTAATGATTGTTACGTATGAAGAACTGGCGAAAAGAGATTGTTCTTTTAAAATTACAAGTGAAAATAAGGATCATATTGCTCATTCTGTTTTACAAATTGGGAATACAAAGCTAATGATAGCAGAAGATACAATGAATCCTAAGGAACGTTTTAACGTTGGAAATAACATGTCGCTTTGTATTCAAAGCGCTAATTTAGAAGAAATACAAAGATTTTATAATAATTTAATTTCCGATAAGAGCGTGAAGGTAATCTCTCCACTAGAAAAAAATATCTTTAGTGAAGCATATTGTATTATTGAAGATCCATACGGCATACAAATCCAGTTAATGTATGACAAACGATTAGGCTAAATAACTTGTCCTATTTACATATTCTCAATAAAAAAAGACACGAATTTCGTGTCTTTTTTATTTTACAGTGATAACTCTGCCCGTTTCACTACTTTCAATCGCTAATTGAATAAGCCTGATAACTTCTAAGCCTTCTTGTGCTGTTACTGGTGGTTTCTCACCATTTGCAATACTATCTCGCACACCTTTATAATACATATCATAACAACCAACTTCTGTCGGAATACGCTCTAGACTTTCTTCCGTATGTAAAGTAGCAAAATTCTCTTCAGCATCTACTCCATAACCGTTATCGCCTGGCTTCATTCCATTTTTTAATTGTTCTTCCTGTGAATCCATACCGTATTTCACGATAGAACCTTTATCTCCATGCAGTGTAAAATGTGGACCTGTCTGCTTTACGTAACTGCTGCTATGTAAAGTGATACGTTTCACACCGTAGTGAAGTATAACATGGAAGTAATCATCAATTTCTGCACCTGGTCGTTGTTTAATTACATCTGCACTTATCGCATCTGGTTTCCCAAATAATGATAGTGCTTGATCAATTAAATGCGATCCTAAATCGTATAGTATTCCTGATCCTGGTAAGTTCTTTTCTCTCCAACGATCACGTACATGTGGACGGAAACGATCGAAATGCGCTTCATATGCATATACATTCCCTATTCTATTTCCTTCTAACAATTTCTGTATCGTTAAAAAATCATTATCAAAACGACGATTATGATATACACTTAACACCACATTATGTTTCTGTGCTAATGAAATAAGCTCTTCCCCTTCTTCAATTGAAACAACAAATGGTTTTTCTACAACAACATGCTTACCGTTTAATATTGCTGCTTTTACATATGGAAAATGAGTTGTATTTGGTGAAGTAATGACGACTAAGTCAATATCAGCTCGCTTCACCAATTCATCAATTGTACTAACAACGTTAGCATGCGGTAATGCTTCTTTTACTACCTCTTCTTTTGAAGATAATACGGCACGAATATCGTATTCTTCTATCGTTTGTAATAATGGGATATGAAATGTTGTACTAGAAAATCCAAATCCTACAATCCCTACACCTATTTTTGTCATGTTGCCCCTCCATTTATCTTGCTTTAACGGACAGTAAGATCTTTACCTCAAAATTCAGCGAAAGTAAAGAAGTTAGTTGAGGAATCAACTGCCCGTAAAAGTTCGATTGATCAAAGTTTCACTTTATGAGAACGATTTCATTCAGTTATTATAACAAGATTATTTTTATTTACATAATAATTTGCCTAGAAAAAAGCATCTTGCCATTATTCATAGCAAGATGCTTTTCTTTACTCAGGTCGTTTTTTCGTCCACGTTTCAATAACTTCACCTGTATCATTAACATCTAGTACCAAACTACCATTACTATACCGGTCTTTATTTCGATACGCTTTCGGATCAATTTCTTCTACAATATGTTTCTCTGTCTTCATGTAAACTAGCTCATCATCTCTAACGATTTCAATACCTACAATGCGGTATGGATTACGTTTTAACTCTTTGAAAATAACAAGTCCTCGCTTCGCCCTCGTTGATTTCTCAATTTCTGATGCTTTTAGGCGTTTTATAGCACCGCGCTGCGTTACGAGAATAAGTTGGTCTTTGTCACCATTTAACGGTTTACCAGAGGCGACATAGTCATCTTCTTTTAAATTAATTGCTTTCACACCAGCAGCTCTTACACCGACTGGACTTACTTCATCTTCATGGAAAATAAGTGCATATGCACCATGCGTTGCAAGAACGATATCACTCGTTCCATCTGTTGCAAATATATCGACAACTTCATCATCTTTTTTCAAGTTTACAGCAACAAACGCTCTTGAATAGCGCTGTACTTTATATTGATTTAATTCCGTCTTCTTAATCATACCGTTCTTTGTTACAAATACGATAAATCGCTTTTCTTCCTCAAAGTTCGGTACGACAGTTGCCCAAATAATTGTTTCATCCCGGTCGAGTGAAACGATATTAGCAACGTGCTGACCTAAATCTTTCCAACGAATATCCGGCATTTCGTATACTGGCAGATATATATAGTTTCCTTTATTCGTAAATAAGAGGACTGTCTCTGTCGTATTCGTATCGAATCGTTCAAGTAAGATGTCACCCTCTTTCATACCGAAGTCTTTGCCATTTGAGGCATTATGCGAGCGCCATCCAGTACGTTTCACATATCCTTCTTTCGTTACAGTAACGATGACATCTTCTTGCGGGATCATTACTTCCACATCTATTTTAATTTCTTCGATTTGGTCTTCAATAATCGCACGTCGATCATCACTATATGTTTTCTTAACTCTCTTTAAATCTGTTTTAATTACTTGAAGTAATCTTTTTTCACTCTGTAAAATTGCCTGTAATTCCGCAATTTTTTTATTCAATTCATCTGCTTCTTTTTCTAATGCCGTAATATCTGTATTCGTTAAACGATATAATTGCAACGAAACGATTGCTTCTGATTGTGCTTCTGTAAATCCAAATTTTGCACTTAAGTTATCTTTCGCATTACGCTTATCTTTAGATGCTCTAATCGTTTCGATTACTTGATCTAAAATCGATAATGCTTTCATTAAACCTTCAACAATATGTTGACGATTCTCTGCTTTTCTCAACTCATACTGAGAACGCTTTGTTACAACTTCTTTTTGGTGTCCAATATATGCATCCAAAATTTTTGGTAATGTCATAAGTGTAGGACGACGATTATTTATCGCTACCATATTAAAGTTATATGGAATTTGCAAATCTGTATTTTTATATAAATAATTTAAAATACCTTCAGAATTTGCTTCTTTTTTTAATTCTACGACAATACGAAGCCCTGTACGGTCAGTCTCATCACGTACTTCAGCAATACCGTCTAATTTTTTATCTAGACGTAGTTCATCCATTTTCTTAACAAGGTTTGCTTTATTCACTTCATAAGGAATTTCAGTAATTACGATTTGTTGTTTTCCACCACGAATCGTTTCAACTTCTGCTTTTCCGCGAATAATAATTTTACCTTTACCTGTTTCATACGCCTTTTTAATACCATCAATCCCTTGAATAATACCACCGGTCGGGAAATCAGGTCCTTTAATAACTGTTAATAAATCGTCTACCGTACTATTTGGTTTATCAATACGCATCATCGTTGCATCGATTACTTCACCTAGATGATGAGGTGGAATTTCCGTCGCATAACCAGCTGAAATCCCTGTAGATCCGTTCACTAATAAGTTCGGGAACATTGCTGGTAATACAACAGGCTCTTCACTCGTATCATCGAAGTTTGATACAAATTCCACTGTTTCTTTATCAAGATCACGTAATAACTCAGATGCAATTGGTGATAAACGGGCTTCTGTATAACGCATTGCCGCAGCTGGATCACCATCAACGCTACCGTTATTACCGTGCATCTCAACTAAAACATTACGCACTTTCCAAGTTTGACTTAAACGTACCATTGCTTCATATACAGAGGAATCACCGTGCGGATGATAGTTACCAATAACGTTACCGACTGTTTTAGCTGACTTACGGAACGCTTTATCATGTACGTTTCCTTCTACATACATAGAATATAAAATACGTCTTTGTACTGGTTTTAAGCCGTCACGCGCATCTGGAAGCGCGCGATCTTGAATAATATATTTACTATAACGTGCAAAGCGGTCACCTAACACGTCTTCAAGCGGGAGGTCATGAAACTTCTCTGCTTGCATGTTATTCCACCTCCGTCTCCATAATCATTTCATTTTCTAAAATATTTCCTTCTTCTTGCATACCAAACTGTACATTACGCTCAATCCATTTACGGCGTGGTTCCACTTTATCGCCCATTAATGTTGTTACGCGGCGCTCTGCTCTTGCTGCATCATCAATTTTCACGCGAATTAATGTACGTGTTTCAGGATTCATCGTTGTTTCCCATAATTGATCTGCATTCATTTCACCAAGTCCCTTATAACGCTGTAACATATAGCCTTTTCCGACCTTCTTCGTTACACCATCTAATTCTTCATCTGACCAAGCGTATTCAATTACTTCACTCTTACCTTTTCCTTTACTTACTTTGTATAAAGGAGGAAGTGCGATAAACACTTTACCAGCTTCGATAAGTGGTTTCATATATCTGTAGAAGAACGTTAATAACAATACTTGGATATGTGCTCCGTCTGTATCGGCATCGGTCATAATTACAATTTTATCGTAATTAATATCTTCCACATCAAATTCATTTCCTACGCCGCCACCGATAGCATAAATGATTGTATTAATCTCTTCATTTTTAAATATATCAGCAAGCTTTGCTTTTTCTGTATTAATTACTTTACCACGTAATGGTAATACCGCTTGGAAACGTCGGTCTCGACCTTGTTTCGCAGAACCACCGGCAGAGTCACCCTCTACTAGGTATAGTTCATTTTTTTGTGGGTTACGTGATTGTGCAGGTGTTAACTTACCACTTAATGTACCTTCTGATTTCTTTTTCTTTTTACCAGTACGTGCTTCCTCTCTCGCTTTACGAGCAGCTTCACGCGCTTGCGCTGCTTTAATTGCTTTTCTCACAAGAAGTGTAGCTACGTCCGGATTTTCTTCTAAAAAGTAAGCTAAATGCTCTGATACAATAGCATCTATGGAAGAACGAGCTTCACTTGTACCTAGTTTCCCCTTTGTTTGTCCTTCAAACTGAAGTACTTCTTCTGGTACACGTACAGAAACGATAGCCGCTACACCTTCACGAATATCTGTACCTTCTAAGTTCTTATCTTTTTCTTTCAATAGCGAAACTTTGCGAGCATACTCATTAAACACACGAGTCATGGCTGTTTTAAATCCAGCTTCATGTGTTCCACCATCTTTTGTACGTACGTTATTTACGAACGATAAAATATTTTCTGAGTAGCCATCGTTAAATTGGAATGCTAACTCTGCCTCAATTCCATTTTGTTCACCAGTGAAATATACAACCGGATGGATTGAATCTTTTTCTTCATTTAAGTATGAAACGAAAGCTTCAATCCCTGTTTCATAATGAAACACATCTTCTAAATCATTTCTCTCATCTTTTATTGAGATTTTCATCCCTTTTAATAAGAATGCAGATTCACGTAATCTTTCACATAATGTTTCATAATTGTAATTTGTCGTGCTGAAAATCGTTGTATCTGGTTTGAAATGCATTGTCGTACCAGATTCTTTCGTCTTTCCGATTTTCTCAAGCGTTGTTACAGGAACACCGCCGTTTTCAAAGCGTTGTTCATAAATATTTCCGTCACGCTTAATCGTTACGACTAACCATTCTGATAAGGCGTTTACAACTGATGCCCCAACACCGTGTAAACCACCACTCGTTTTGTAACCACCTTGTCCAAACTTACCACCAGCATGAAGTACAGTTAAAATAACTTCAGGTGTAGGTTTCCCAAGTTTATGCATTCCCGTAGGCATTCCTCGCCCTTTATCTATAACGCTAATACTATTATCTTTATGTATTACGACAGAAATTTCGTCGCCAAATCCCGCTAACGCTTCGTCAACGGAGTTATCTACTATTTCATATACTAAATGATGCAATCCACGGCTGTCCGTGCTCCCGATATACATACCCGGGCGTTTTCGAACGGCTTCAAGTCCTTCTAACACTTGAATTGCATCTTCATTATATTGGAACTGATGCTTCGCCAAACTCCTTGCCCCTTTCCTAATCAAAAATCAGAACATATGTTTCTATTATAGAATAACGCCTCGACTATAGTTTTGGCAAGTTATCTTATCTCTTTTATATACCATTTTTCAATAGAAAAATCCTTGTTTTTTCACAAGGATTCCTCTAGGCTACTATTTCAGAAAAATAATCGTTTGTCAACGAGAAATGGATATGTATGCCAAGATTACACATTCCAAACCTTTATTATGATCCAAATGATCAATATCCAAAATGGGATAACAAGTAACAATCCCCAAAAACAGCCTTTAAAAAATCTCATGATGAACACCTCGTTCATCGGCCCTACTTATCTATAACGAGGGCTGAAGCAATCTTTCTAACTTTACAATCTATACTATTTTGTCATTGCATGTTCTACTTTTATACAACGATCCATAATAACTGTATAGTCTTTTTCTTTTAAAAGTTTGTATGTATCTTCATCTTGTACTCCTAATTGTGCCCAAAAAACATCTGCATCAATCTCTACAAACTCTTTTGCAACATCCATTAAAAATTCTGAACGGCGGAATACATTTACAATGTCAACATGTTCCTTAATATCTTTTAGTGAAGAAACTGCTTTCTCTCCTAGCACCTCATCTACTGTTGGATTTACTGGAATAATGCGATACCCAGCATCTTGCATTGCTTTTGAAACCATATACGATGTACGTTCTGGTTTATCCGACAATCCAACAACTGCAATCGTTTTGCTTTTCTTTAATACTTCACCAATTTCCGTACGAGTTGGGTTTTCAATCATCATAATCAATCCCTCCTATTCCTTTAGTATAGCCGATAAAGAAAGTCTCTTTCAACATGAAAGAGACTTTCTTTTATTCCGATTATTGATTCTTTGTAGCTGAGTTATCTGCTAAAGTAGCTGTTTTCGTCATTTTTTGACCGTTACGATAGAATGTAACTTCTACTTTCTCGCCTACTTTTTTCTTTTCATATAAATATTTACGGAATTGAAGTGAGTTTTCTACTTTTTGATTATCTAATGCTACTACAATATCATATTGCTCTAAACCAGCTTTTTCTGCAGGTGATATTGGATAAATTTTACCTAATACAACACCATTTGTTACCTCTTTTGGTACTTTTAATTGATTCACTGCATAAGCTTGCACATCTTCTAATGAAACGACACCTACTCCAAGAGCTGGACGTTTCACTACTCCGTCTTTTTCAAGTGATTCAATAACTGGCTTTGCAATATTAATTGGAATAGCAAATCCAATTCCTTCAACTTCTTGTTGTGCAATTTTACTTGAATTAATCCCAATTATTTCACCGTTTTGGTTAAATAACGCACCACCACTATTACCTGGGTTAATTGCTGCATCTGTTTGAATAACTTGAGCATTCCAATCCGCGCGTTTATCACCATCGATATCTACTGGAATTTCACGTTCTTTACTACTAATAATACCTTCTGTTACACTTCCATCAAATCCTAGTGGGTTACCGATTGCAATTGCTTTTTCACCCGCACGGAGTTTACTTGAATCACCTAAAGTAGCAACTTTATTTACGTTAGACCCGTCAATTTCTACAACAGCTAAATCTAACCAAGGGTCTTTCCCTACAAGCTTTGCATCCACTTTTTTGCCATCACTTAGTTTTACAGCAAGTTTATTTGCTCCATCTACTACGTGGTTGTTTGTTACAATATATGCTTTATTTCCTGCTTTTTTATAAATAACACCTGATCCTGAACCAGCTTGTTGTTCTTGGCCTGTCGGTTGCATTGCAAATGGATCAATACTTTGTTGCATATTAATCACACCTACAACAACATCTTTCGCGCCTTCAATCATACCAGGTAAATCCGTTTCATTTTTTGCTTTATTAACAACAGGCACTACAGTACCTTCAACTTTTGAATCCGAACTAAATGATGACACAGCAGCTCCATTATTTTGAGCCCATGGCATATATGGTGCCGCAAAACTAATTGTGACAGCCCCAACTACAGCTCCGACTAAACCTGTGAAAAAATAACCTTTTTTACTACCTGATTTTCTCACTTCTCTCGTTTCACTATGCTCTTCATTTAAATTCGGTCCGTCGTAATATCCCATGTTTATTTCCCCTCTCTGGTGAATTCGTATTTTCAGTATAGTCACGTTTTGTGTCCTTCTTGTGAACTCATCGTGAAATCCAATTAAAAAAATACTCTTATCTAACATTGTAGACAAAAAATGTATTTTTTGTACATTCTACCTGCCAAAGAGGATATAAAACCGACATTTTCCTAGGCTAAATTACACAATCTGTTACAATTATTCTTCAAACTTATAACCAACTCGAATAACAGTACCGATATGCTTCGCTTTATCTCCTAGCTTATTTCGTAGTTTTTTAATATGAGTATCAACCGTTCGGTCATCACCATAATAGTCATATCCCCATAACTGATCTAATAAATGTTGACGTGACAACACAATTCCTTTGTTCTCCATTAAATAAACAAGAAGCTCAAACTCTTTATGTGTCAATATAATCTCTTCTCCATCTACTAAAACAGTTCTAGATAGACGATTCACTTCTATTCCAGCTAAAGTCATAGCATTTTCTTCTGCTACTCCTACCACGCCATCCGCACGTTTCAATAACGTCTTCGCGCGAGCTACTAACACTTTCGGGCTGAAGGGTTTCGTTACGTACTCATCTGCACCTAATTCGAACCCTAGTAATGTATCATCCTCATCTGAACGTGCTGTTAACATAATGATAGGTACTGCTGATTCTTTTCTAATTCGTCTACAAACAGACCATCCATCTATTTCAGGTAACATAATATCTAACATAATTAAATCAATTTCATGCTCTGCAAATAACTCTAACGCTTTTTTTCCGTCTTCTGCTTCGATTACTTCAAAGCCTTCATTACGAAAATAATCACTAACGATTTCACGTAATCTTCTTTCATCTTCAACAAGTAATACTGTTTTATTCATATCATCTATCCCGCCTTTTTACTCTTTCAATCGAATAATACGTTGATTGGAGCTTCCGCGAAATGGAAGTGTTAAATCTTTTTTCTCG
>Ga0102589_1005561_pt1 | contig 10923 bp, 9 predicted proteins | sample AraplaMF_Col_mLB_FD_76858 | JGI IMG/M metagenome (GOLD analysis project Ga0102589, IMG submission 76858) | Arabidopsis root microbial communities from the University of North Carolina, USA - plate scrape MF_Col_mLB | ecosystem: Host-associated > Plants > Roots > Endosphere | place: USA... | reverse complement strand
ATAACACTTATAATGAGGGATGAAAAATGAGCGCAATTCTTCAAAAGATTTATACATTCGAATGCCAATTGTTTTATCGCGTTAATTCATTATTCCAAAAGCGTTACTTGAATTTATTTTTTAGTACAATTACTCATCTTGGCGGTGCAACTTTTTGTATTGTATCAACGTTAATTCTACTATTCTTCTCACGCAATGATTTACATCAGGCCTCTATATTGAGTGCATGTACGTTAACACTTAGTCATATACCTGTACACTTTTTCAAAAAATTTTACCCACGTAAACGACCTTATTTAAAGTTAGAAGGAGCATTTGTCCCAAAAGAACCTTTAACTGATTATTCATTCCCTTCTGGTCATACAACAGCGATTGTGTCCGTTGCATTACCAATTATGATTTATATACCAATCACTGCTATTTTCATCCTACCTATAATCGGATGTGTTGCTTTCTCTAGAATTTATTTAGGTCTTCATTATCCTACTGATGTGTTTTGCGGTCTTGTATTAGGTACTTCTACCGCATTTATTTCACTTTTTTTGATATATAACTTATGAGGGGGAAAAACATGAAAATCGCAATTTTTACCGACACCTATGTTCCTCAAGTAAATGGTGTGGCAAAAACATTAAATCGGTTCACAAACTATTTAAACGAAAACGGCCATTCCTTTCATGTATTTTCGCCAGAAGATTGTGGAGCCGGTTCTACTGAGAATGTGACAAGATTAAAAAGTGTTCCTTTTAAAATTTATCCCGAATGCAAAATATCACTTCCTAATGTCTCTAAAATAAAAAAGAAATTAAAAGAATTCAACCCTGATATCATCCATATTGCTACACCATTTACAATTGGTTTATGTGGTCTTCAAATCGCAAAAAAACTGAATATCCCATTAGTTGCCTCATATCACACAAATTTTGATTATTATCTTCATTATTATAAATTAACCTATTTAGAAAGCTTTTTATGGAAGTATTTAGATTGGTTTCACCGACCAACAAAAAAAATATTTGTACCATCAAAAGATACTTTACATCACTTAAATACAAAGGGATTCAATAATCTTTCAGTTTGGACCCACGGAGTAGATTGTTCATTATTTAAACCAGCTGAAGATCAAGAAGAAATTAAGCAAAAATATCAGATTACCTCAAAATATACTATTTGCTTCGTAGGTAGAATTGCACCTGAAAAGGACTTAGATACGCTAACAAATATTATGAAATATTCTAAACAGCGTTTTGGCAATCAGCTAACTTGGGTCATTGTAGGAGACGGACCTAAAAAAGAAGAAATGATGAAAAAAACAGGAACAAACCAAATCATCTATACAGGCTATTTACAAAAACATGAATTAGCTGAAATTTATAGTGTAAGTGATGTAATGGTATTTCCATCAGATACAGAAACCTTTGGTAATGTTGTACTAGAAGCAATGGCATGTGGCACACCTGTAATCGGTGCAAATGCTGGCGGCGTAAAAAATATCATTAGAGATTATTCTACCGGCATTCTTTGCGAACCGAAAAACACATTGTCATTTTGTAGAGCAATTGAAGAGTGTTTACAACAAACCAATATGTTAGATCGTATGTCAAAAAAAGCACGAGACTATGCGCTAACACAAGACTGGAACAGTATATTAAATGCGTTAGTAATGGAATACGAAGAAATCGTCACACCTCCCCTTTCCCCTATGCTTTTCACTCAAAAAGCCTGAGTTTGAATATCTCAGGCTTTTTATTTTTTACTCTAAGAAATTTGTAATCACCTATTACTTTAAGACGCTTTTTTAATCATTGCTTATTTGAATGATCATTCTATCAATAGAAGTTGATTACAACTGAACGTCTGAAAAAGATAACTTATGTGAATAATGCATAATTCATAAACAAACAATACATAGGAACTAATTATCTTCGTTACTAGGAGGACTTATAAATGAAGTCATCATCAAACAATAATCATATTCAACTTCATGGTTTTAATAATTTAACAAAATCATTAAGTTTCAATATGTATGATATTTGTTTTACGAAAACAAAAGAAGAGCGAGAGGCTTATATCCAATATATCGATGATCAGTACAATGCGGACCGTTTAACGAAAATATTAACGGAGGTTACTCATATTATTGGTGCACATATCTTGAATATTGCGAAACAAGATTATGATCCTCAAGGAGCCAGTGTTACGATTCTAGTATCAGAAGGTCCGGTTGATAACCCATCCTCTGAAACTTACTCTGAATCACCTGGTCCTTTACCTGAACTAGTTGTAGCGGCTTTAGATAAGAGCCATATCACCGTCCATACTTATCCTGAATACCACCCTGATGATGGCATTAGTACATTTAGAGCAGATATTGATGTATCTACATGTGGAGAAATTTCACCACTAAAAGCATTAAACTATTTAATTCATCAATTTGATGCGGATATTATGACAATCGATTATCGAGTTCGTGGTTTTACAAGAGATGTTAGTGGATATAAATTGTTTATTGATCATGATATTAATTCAATCCAAAATTATATTCCACAGAAAATCAAAGACATGTATCAAATGATCGATGTAAATGTGTTCCAAGAAAATATCTTTCATACAAAATGTAAATTAAAGCAATTTGATTTAGATAATTATCTCTTTGGTTATTCAAAAGAAAAACTGGATCAAAATGAAATTCAAGAAATAGAAGAAAAAGTTAAATATGAAATGGATGAAATCTTTTACGGGAAAAACCTTTGGAATGGTCCTGATGTGGAGGAAATTGATGGATCACAATAAAACACCGCTTTTAACAGAATTAGTCCGTTATGCTAAGGAGGATATCACTAGCTTTGATGTACCAGGGCATAAAAGAGGAAACTCACTTGAAGAGTTAAGAGAACTTTGGAGTGATATGGCTCTTAAAATGGATGTAAATTCTTCTAAGCGTGTGGATAATTTATCGCACCCAACAGGTATCATTCAAGAAGCCGAAACGCTTCTGGCTGACGCATTTCATTCAGATCATGCATATATGTTAGTCAATGGCTCAACATCAGGCGTTCAATATATGATTATGAGTGCTCTTGAACAAGGTGACAAGATCTTATTACCTAGAAATGTTCATAAATCTGCAATAAATGCCTTAATTTTAGCAGGTGCAAAGCCGGTTTTTATTGAGCCTGAAATCGATTATGACTACGGCATTGCAAATGGCATTTCAGTTAAAGCAGTCATGCATGCCCTTGATTTAAATTCTGATGTAAAAGCAATTTTAATTATCAATCCAACATATTTTGGTGCAACCTCTAATTTAAAAGAAATTATTGATGTTGCACATTCAAGAAGTATTCCCGTATTGGTTGACCAGGCACATGGTGCACACTTTTCTTTTCATCCAGATTTACCAGAGAATGCTGCATTATTAGGTGCTGACCTCGTTACGTTGAGTTTACACAAAACAGGTGGAGCATTAACTCAAGCTTCAGTTTTACTACATAACGATGGATTCATTACGAAGAATAGGGTTCGATCAACAATTAATTTATTTCAAACTACATCTGCCTCTTATCTGTTAATGTGTTCGATCGACGTAGCGCGTAAAAAATTATATTTAGAAGGAAAAGAGCGCTTTGAAAAGCTCCTGAACTTAACTAGAAAAGCAAAACAGGAAATAAATGAAATGAATGGTTTACAATGCATAACCCAGGAAACATATCGCAATGGTGTTGGTGTTTTCGATTATGATGAATTAAAGCTTGTTGTAAAAGTGTCAGACTTAGGCATGTCTGGATTCAAGGTTTACGATATGCTGGCTGATGAATATAACATTCAAATCGAACTCGCAGAGCCAAATGTCATTTTAGCCATCATTTCTCTCGGTGATAATGAGGAAACTATTCAAAAACTGTTAGATGCTTTACGGGACATTAGTGACAGGTTTTACGGAAAATTACCAAAGTTAGAAACTGACATTAGTGTCGCCTTAAAAAACCCAAAAATGGTGATGACACCTCGTGAGGCGTATTATCATCCAAAACGGATTATCTCAATTCATGATGCAAGTGGGTTAATTAGTGGTGAATCAATAATGATTTACCCCCCTGGCATTCCATTATGTATACCAGGTGAGCTCATTTCCACTGAGCTAATCCAGCATTACTTATACTTAAAAGAGGAAGGTACTATCACAATTAATGATGATGATGATCCGTATGTAATAAAAGTTGTTGATAGAAGTTTGGAGGAAAACTTAATGGATTTATGGTATACAGAAAATCACCAGGAAGATACAAAGTTTTCAATTAAAGTACAAGAGCATATGCACTCGGAAAAAAGTGATTTTCAACAAATAGACTTTTTCAGAAGCGAAACATTTGGAACTTTTTTCACGCTAGATGGCTATATGATGGTAACTGAAAAAGATGAATTTATTTATCACGACATGATTACCCATATTCCAATGGCAGTGAATCCTAAAATCAAAAAAGTATTAATTATTGGCGGAGGAGATGGTGGTACTGCACGCGAAGTACTACGTTATCCTTCTATTGAAGTCGTCGACATGGTTGAGATTGACGAAAGAGTTGTTCGTTTATGTCAACAATACCTTCCATTAACCGCTTCACAATTAGACCAGGATAAGCGACTAACACTATATTTTGAAGATGGGTTAAAATTCGTTCAAGAAGCAGATGAAGGATACTATGACTTAATATTAGTAGATTCAACAGATCCAATCGGACCCGGTGAGGGACTGTTCACAGTAGCCTTCTATAACAACTGCAAACGAGTATTAAGTGAAGAAGGCATACTAATAAACCAACATGAGAGTCCGTATTATGAAAGCTATGCACATGAAATGAAACGAGCACATTCAAAAATTAAAGAATCATTCCCAATATCAAGAGTATATCAATTCCACATGCCTACTTACCCATCTGGCCATTGGCTATTTGGATTCGCATCAAAAAAATATGATCCAATTAAAGATATAAAAGTAGATGAATGGAATGCTCTAGGTATCGAAACAAAATACTATAATACTGATCTCCATGTGGGATGTTTTATGTTACCTACATATGTGAGAAAACAATTAGATAATGCAAAATAAAAAAGAAAAAAGCATCTATATTGATGCTTTTTCTTTTTTAAATTTATCGTTAAAGTTTCTCATCGCTTTTTGTTCCATTGATCGTAAAGCTTGCAGAAATATTGGCATTTAACGAATGGGCCACTGAACAATATTTATCTTTCGAAAGTTTAATCGCTTTTCTAACTTTTTCAACATCTAATTCTCCACCTAAAATATAGTGAAGATGGATATCTGTAAATCTTTTCGGATGCTCATCTGCACGATCACCGCTGACCTCAATTTCAAACGAAGTTAATGTTAATCGCATTTTTTCTAAAATTAGAACGATATCAATTGCCGTACATCCTGCAACCGCATTTAATAATAGTTCTACTGGAGTTGGTGCACTATTTTCCCCACCTAGAGACTCAGCAGTATCCATCTTTAATTCATGCCCCGAAGGCGTTATTCCTGAAAAAGCTAATTTACCATCCCATTTAATACTTGTATGCATGATCAAATCTCCTTTTTGTACAGATATATAAAATCTAATGCTATCTACTTTTATTTTACTGTTTTCTAATATAGCTTGCTAATTTATAATGCCTTAATTGATTACAACTCATGTGAAGAATCTTTAGTTATTTGAATGCGTTCATTCAATACTCTTTGAGGTTTCAATTTGTTCATCATTCATATTAGCATTTCATTCTAATCATACGAATTAAATTGACTGAAAAACACGGTTATTGCACTAATATACGTTTTTTAATTATATTTGTTATAAAAACTAACTCATAATTTGTAATGAAGACTCGTGTCATCCTCTTTTAGATTTCATACAAGAGTTATTGTTCATCATAAAATGTCATATGGCTTTTTGATTGTTTATAATACGAAATCCGGTCCTGTAAAGTACCAGTATGAAATTCAAACTTATGTCCGTCAGGGTCCGTAAAATAGATGGATTTTTTATCTCTTTCATCTCTTTCACGACTAGTCAGTATGTTCACATTTAGCTTTACTAATTTCTCATACATACTGTCAAATTCATCTTCTTCTATTGAAAAGGCTATATGTGTATATGAATGGGCAATTTCTTTTCTTGGAATATTTCTTTCTTCATTTAAAGCAAGCCAGATCCCATTCATATCAAAATAGGCAGTTGTTCTCCCTTTTAATAGTAGTTTTGCATCTAAAACCTTTTGATAAAATTCAATAGATTTCTCCAAATCTGAAACCGAAAATAGAAAATGATTAATACCCTTTATTCCCACTGTAAACACCCTCTTTTAATCTTCATACATTGTACTTTGTTCAGCAAATTCATTCAGTCTGTCGAATTCTTTGATTAATTCCTCTTCTCGAATGAAACGTACTTTCCTAGCAACTTCTTTCCCATTAAAGAAAAACAATATGGCTGGAACTGTGAATACTTGGTACTGACCTGATAATTCAGGAACCTCATTTGCCTTTGTATGTAGCAATTTGAAACTCGGATACTCTTTTATGAGTTCTTCAACAAGTGGAAATACTGCATCACAAACAGCGCAATTCAATCCACTCACAAAGATGATGGCACTTTTGTTCTGTAAAATAAAATTTTCTATCTCTTGAAATTTCTTCATATTTTGACCTCTATTTATGTTTTAGTTTTGGTATTGGTGGATTATGTAACAATTTTCTAAGTACATTTATTCATTTTATAAATGTACTAAACGTTCTAAATTTACTTTTCAATTCAAAATAAATCACGCAGCATTTCCGTATTTTTTTGAAAATTCATTATTCTATTTACACAATTTTACCATAATGTATACTGATACTTAGAAGTTTAATTTTACATAAAATGGAAAATCGGAGGGGATTGCTATGTTAGTTAGACCTGAGGCAACAGAATATCCTAATCATTTTAAAGGTTATATCGACCTTGTACCTGAAGGAAATTTAATTGACATTCTTTTAAACCAAATTGATGAAACAAAAAAGTTCTGCCAATCACTTACTTCAGATCAAGGTAATTATAAATACGCTGAAGATAAATGGACGATTAAAGAAGTACTTGGTCATATGGCTGATACAGAACGTATAATGAGCTATCGTTTATTAGCTATTGCTAGAGGCGAAAAAGCTAATTTACCTTCTTTTGATCAAAATATCTATGCTTCAAATACACAATTCAATGAATTAGAATTACACCAAATTCTATTCGAATTATCAAATGTTCGTCAATCTACTCTGTCCTTACTTTCAACACTTTCTAATCAATCTCTACAAACGATTGGTTCGGTTAATCATGCTCCAACTACTGCTCGAGCAATGGCATATGTAATAGCTGGGCATGAACTTCATCATTTAAACATTCTAAAAGAACGTTATATATAAAATAAAATACCTCCATACCGATATTTTATTAAAATCAAAGTAAATGTGTAAGAATATTTATCACTTGGTGTTGATCTTTATTAATTAACCTGCCTGTTCATTCAATAAATAAAAGCTTGCAGCTATATAAACATATGATTCACAAAAATAAAAACCCTACTGAATGGATAAAAGACCGTTCAGTAGGGTTTTTTTTATACCTATCTAAAACTTGTTCACTAATTTCTGACATATCTTCTGCTCATGCGGTGTAACGGTATACATACAAAACTAATCTGTTAATAAATCAACCAACTAATGGAAAAGTACCTGTTTTTGTATGATTATTTCACATCTTAGACATTGACTTTTTTTTTTCAAATGTTTATATTTATATCTTGTTAAAGATAAATAAACACTATATATAGATGTAAAATTCAATAAATATAACTATATATCGATTAACGGTATAATCGATCCTATAAATCGAGGGTTAACAGGGAGATGTTGAATATAATAATAGAGGCTGAATTACCTATGAACGTAAAAAAATTAAATAATGATATCTTGCAATTTCCAATGATTACGCCTATTAATCCTAATATGCACAAAATTACATTTAAAGGTGTTTCTCGCACCGTTATGTTGGATCGTTATGCATTCAAAGATGTTAAACGTATAACACTAGGTGTAGGTGACCTAGTGGTTTTGACTTATAAGGACGATCCAAAATTTCCTCGTCGTGGATATGGTGATGTAATTGCAATTGATGCAAACAATGAAGAAGTAACTGTTCAATTAGATGTCCAATTTGAGGATGGAGCGATCATTACAGTTGGAATTAATAAAGTAGACAAGCCACTTGAAATTTTCTATGAACAAATTGCAGACCGAGTAGCACGAGGGCTTGCCTCTGTGGAAAAACCTGAAAAATCATCTGAAGTAAAAGAAATGTTTTATGAAATCCTAGCCAACAAATCATTTGTACCAGCTGGACGTGTTTTGGCAGGAGCTGGTACAGGCACATCTACTACATTCTTTAACTGTTACGTAATGCCTAATATTCACGATTCTCGTGATGGCCTTGGTGAACATCGTAAGAAAGTAATGGAAATTATGTCACGTGGTGGTGGTGTCGGAACAAACGGTTCTACATTACGTCCTCGAGATGCGATAGTATATAGTGTAAATGGTCGCTCTAGTGGTGCTGTATCTTGGTTACACGACTTATCTGAACTGACAAACTTAGTCCAACAGGGCGGTTCAAGACGTGGCGCACAAATGATTATGATGAATTGCTGGCATCCGGATATAATTGAATTTATTATTTCGAAAAACCAAAATCCAAAAGTATTACGATTCATAGCACAAACAACAAAGTCAAAATTAATTCGTGATGAAGTAGAACGTAAATTAAAATTTGAACCGATTAGTTCGATTGACTCTGCAGCATATGAAGCGCTTGTTCAAATTGCAACAATTAAAGGCAATTTAGATACACCTGGAGTAAAAGCAGTGAAGGAAATCTTAAAGGATGGTGGAAAGTATTTTGTTCACAATCCTGAGTTCTTAACTGGCGCAAATATCTCTGTCTGTTTAACCGATGACTTCATGGAAGCTGTTGAAAATGATGGAGACTATGAACTTCAATTCCCGGATCTTCAAAACTATGATGATGAAATGCGTCGTATTTATGACGAAGAGTGGCAAGAATGTGGAGATATTACCGAATGGGCAAGGCGTGGTTATGGTGTTCGCACATATCATACAATTAAAGCGAAAGAGCTTTGGGAATTAATTAATGTGTGTGCAACATATTCTGCAGAACCTGGAATATTTTTTCTAGATAATGCGAATTCAATGACTAACGCTGTTGCTTACGGACAGAAAGTAGTCGCGACTAACCCATGTGGTGAACAACCATTGGCACCCTACTCGGTATGTAATCTTGCTGCTGTTAACTTAGCTGAAATGGTAGAGGATGGTAAACCTAACTGGGAGAAACTTAAACGTACTGTTCAAATTGGAACTCGTATGCTCGACAATGTGATCGATGCAACTCCATACTTCTTAGAAGAAAATACAAAGCAAGCTAAAGGTGAACGACGTATTGGATTAGGAGTAATGGGATTGCACGATTTATTAATCCGTTCCGGTTTAGTTTATGGTTCCGTAGAAGGAAACATCCTTGTTGATAAAGTGTTTGAATTGATTGCAACAACTGCATATGAAACTTCAATTGAATTAGCAAAAGAAAAAGGTTCATTCCCATTCTTAGAGACTTTACCAGATGGAACACCAAATGTTGATGGACGAGAACGTTTCATTAATTCTGGTTATATGAAGAAAATGCCAGAACATATTCGTCAAAGTGTCTTAGAACATGGAATTAGGACATCACACTCCTTAACAATTGCTCCGACTGGATCAACTGGAACAATGATGGGATGCAGTACTGGACTTGAACCTTACTTTAACTTCGTTTATTTCCGCTCTGGCCGTTTAGGTAAATTCATTCCTGTAGTTGCAGACATTGCAGTTGAATGGTTAGAAGCAAATGGTTTTGAAGTAAAAGAAGAAAACGTTTATGAAATGATTGAATATTTACCTGAACAATTCGTCGGAACAATGGACTTGTCTCCTGAAGCTCATGCGGATGTACAGTGTATTATCCAACGTTGGATTGATTCTTCAATTAGTAAAACAGTTAATGCTCCAAAAGGCTACACAGTTTCCCAGGTTGCAAAAGTATACGAACGTTTACACAAAGGTGGAGCTAAAGGTGGAACTGTTTATGTGGATGGTTCTCGAGATGCTCAAGTATTATCTCTTACGAATGAAGAGAATGATTTAACCGGAGTAACTTTAGATACAGAAGCAGTTGCAGAACCAGTGGTTCAAACGATTGAAAAAAGTAGTAATGTAGGTGTAGAAGAAGGCGATACATGTCCAATCTGTTTAATTGGAACAGTTGTTGAACATGGCGGATGTAACACTTGTGACAACTGTAAAGTACAGTTAAAATGTGGTCTGTAACAATAAATTTTACTACTGATTAATGATGCGTGAAAAGTCCCATATAGGTGACACCTAGTATAAGTGTCTACTCTAGATGGGACTTTTTTTCTATCTTAACCACCAAGGCGGCTTTGTTTTGCCACTTGACTAATCGTTTTGACATTTCTCTACCAACACAACAGTACCTTAGCAAAAGCATTTAATCTTACAATGCAGGGCGGTGGCACTTTTTATTTATTCAAATGATATATCCTTTGTTTCTTTTAACATAGCGAATCTCCCACCACCAAGTATATCATTATGATGATGAATTATTTGAGAGGCTGCTAGATTACCATTATCAAAAGTACTATGTGCATCTTTAACTAAAGTATTGCTATAACCTTTACTAAAGGCACTTCTTACAGTTGTGTCTATGCAAAACTCTGTTTGCATTCCGACAATGACTAATTTTTCTATTTGTAATTTTTTCA
>Ga0102589_1005560_pt1 | contig 10929 bp, 6 predicted proteins | sample AraplaMF_Col_mLB_FD_76858 | JGI IMG/M metagenome (GOLD analysis project Ga0102589, IMG submission 76858) | Arabidopsis root microbial communities from the University of North Carolina, USA - plate scrape MF_Col_mLB | ecosystem: Host-associated > Plants > Roots > Endosphere | place: USA... | reverse complement strand
TCGCCGGCCTTCAGCAGGCCGGCAGGCAATGGATATTCGCGGCCGGAGCCCGGCCCGTAGGTGCTGCCGACGCCATGGCCGTTGACCCAGGTCATGTCGACTTCATCGATCGAACCCAGCAGCAGCACCGCGTCCTGCGCGGCCTGCTGTTCGATGAGCTTCACCGAGGTGCGGAACCAGACCATGCCGTCGTACGCGGCCAGGTCCTTCACGCCCCACTCTTCCCACGGACCGAGCGCGCGCGGTGCGTTGCGCCAGCCCTCGCCAGCGTTGTAGCCGGCCGCCCACGGTTCATCGCCGGCCTTGAAGTCCTTGCGACCGTCCCACCACTTGCCCCAGACCTCGCCCCACTGCCCCACTGCGGCGACAGGGTCCTTCGCGTACGACGCGAGCACGTCGAGTTCGTCGTCGTACTGGCCCGAGCCACGCAGCGCCTCGCCGCTGGTCCAGGCCTGGATGCGCGAACCGCCCCAGGCGGCCGTGACCAGGCCCATCGGCACCTTCACGGTCTTCTGCAGTTCGCGTGCGTAGTAGAAGCACGCGGCGGAGAAATCGGCCGTGGTCTCCGGCGATGCCTTCAGCCACTTCACCGGCGTGGCGAAATGCTCCAGCGGCGTGACGCTGCCGGTTTCGCCGACGGTGAGCATGCGGATGGCGTCGTTGGCGGATCCGGCGATCTCGGCGCGCGAGTCGAGCGTGCGATGCACCTGCAGCACCATGTTCGACTGGCCGGAGCACAGCCACACGTCGCCGACCATCACGTCTTCGACCGTTTGCTTCATGCCGCCCTGCGCGCTCACGTTGAGCGTGTACGGCCCGCCCGCGGCCATTGGCGGCAGGTTCGCCTGCCAGCGGCCATTCTCGTCGGCGCGCGCGTTAGCCTGCTTGCGCGCGAGCGTCACCTTCACCACCTGCCCGGGTCCGGCCTGGCCCCACACGCGGATCGGCGCGTTGCGCTGCAGGACCGCGTGATCCTGGAACATCTCGTGCAGCAGCGGTGCCGGCCTGCGCTCGGTCGTGGTCGCGCCGGGCTGGTCCTGCACGGGTTCGTGCGCGTTGCTGCCGGCGTTGACGGCTGACGTCGCCAGCAGCGCCAGTGCCAGCAGGCCGGCGCGCGGGAGACGCAGTGATTTCGATACGGTGGGGTTCATGCTGCCTCAGTGACCCGGCGCGAAGGGAAAGGAAAGGGCTTCGTAGTACTCGAGCGAATGCTCGGGCGGCGCGGCTCCTTCGGGCAACGGCCGCTGCGAGAACGTCTGGAAGTAAGCGATGCTGGCGTCGCGCCACCACTGCGCCTCCTTCTGCTGGATCGACAGGAACGTGGCGACCTCGGCGTGGCGCTCGGCGTCGATACGGCCGTCCAGCGCGCTCCAGGCCTGTTCCATCTGCTTCACGTTGTCGACGCCGTGGCCGTAGCGGTACACGAGCTCGTCCCACAGCGTGCGGCCGGACTGCGTGCGGTAATCCCACGGCACGTGGTGGAACCACAGCAGGTACTTCTCCGGCACGTGCTTGAGGTCGCCGAACTCGCGCGCCACCGGCGGCGCGTACTGGGCCACGGCGTTGCTGCCGCTGGCGCTGCGATCGAAGCCGATGCCGTCACGGTTGGCGCGGTGGTAGTACACCGAGGTCCAGTCGGCGCGCGGACCGCCCGACACCCACGGACCCGGGCCGTAGTGGTGACCGTTGCCCATCAGGTGGTGCAGGCCGAGCGGCGTCATGTAGTCGACCACCGCTTCGCGCGAACCCATCATCATGCCGACGATCGGCTTCACCACGTCGGCGTCGTTCGAGAAGGTCATGCGCGCCCATTCCTCGGCGATCGGCCGGGCCTTGAGCGACGGATCCCAGGCCATGCGGCCGAAGACATACCAGTTGGCCTGGTCGAACTGCGAGCCGCTCCAGTTGCGGTCCGAACCGATGTTGGCGACACCGGCCATGCCGGTCAGCGCGTACTTGTGCAGCGAGCCGTCGACCACCTTGGCCACGGTCGAGCCCTTGCCGCGGCGATGCGTATCGGCTTCAAGCGTCTCCTCGTACATCGGCCCCAGGTAGGCCAGGTGCGTCGCGAAGCCCAGGTACTCCTTGGTGATCTGGAACTCCATCATCAGCGGCGTCTTCGGCATCGCACCGAACAACGGGTGGAACGGCTCGCGCGGCTGGAAGTCGATGGCGCCGTTCTTGACCTGGACGATGACGTTGTCGCGGAACTTGCCGTCGAGCGGCACGAACTCGCTGTAGGCCTGCTTGGCGCGGTCGTCTGGCTCTTCGTGCGAGTAGACGAAGGCGCGCCACATCACCACGCCGCCGTGCGGCTTGACCGCGTCGGCGAGCATGTTGGCGCCGTCGGCGTGGCTGCGGCCGTAGTCCTGCGGGCCGGGCTGGCCTTCGGAGTTGGCCTTGACCAGGAAACCGCCGAAATCGGGAATGACCTTGTAGATCTCGTCGGCCTTGTCGCGCCACCAGCGTTGCACCTGCGGATCGAGCGGATCGGCCGTCTTCAGGCCGCCGATCTCGATCGGCGCACTGAAGCGCGCACTGAGGTACACGCGGATGCCGTAGGGCCGGAACACGCCGGCCAGCGCAGCGGCCTTCTCCAGGTACATCGGCGTGAGGCTCAGCGCATTGGCGTTGACGTTGTTGAGCACCGTGCCGTTGATGCCGAGCGACGCGTTGGCGCGGGCGTAGTCGGTGTAGCGCGGGTCGAGGTAGTCGGGCAGCTTGTGCCAGTCCCAGATCGACTCGCCGGCATAACCGCGTTCGACGTGCCGGTCGAGGTTGTCCCAGTGGTTGAGCACGCGCAGCTGCACGTGCGGTGCCTCGCGCAGATCGAGCGCCGCCAGCGGCTGAGCGGTCTGGATCAGGCGCAGGAAGTGGAATGCGCCGTACAGCGCGCCGACATCCTCGTTGGCGGCAATGACCGTGGCACGGTGGCCATCGACATTGACGCTTCGGATCAGGTAACCCTCGAGACCCAGCCCCTGCAGCTTGAGGCGAAGCCCGGCGATCAGCGGCGAGGACGCGGGCGTGCCGACGATGACGGCGCCGTCGGCGCTGGCCTCGTTGGCCACCGTCGGTGCGCTGCCCAGCAGTCCGGTGAGGCCGCGCAGCAGTTCGGCGCGCGTGGCGGCCTGGGTCGGCGTCGCGTCGGCGACGACCAGCTGCGAGACGTTCGCGCGATAGGCCGTGGCACTATCGGCCGGCAATGGCCGGTAGCGCAGCCACAGGTCGTAACCATCCTCGGCGTGCGCGAACGGCACGACCGACAGCGTCGCGAACAGGGCAACTATCGCCATCCCGGCCAGGCCCAGGCGCTGGAAGGCCCGGCGCAGCAGGCGCCTCGTCCCGGCAATCGCCCCGGTAATCGCCGTGGTGTTGTCGCTGCGTGGGGCGGTTGTCGGTACCATGTGCTTCGTTGTCATTCCCTGTCCGATGTCACTTTGGTGTAGATGAGAACGTCTGCGCCGACCTAAGCCGAGCTAAGGAAGGAACGTTGGAAAAGCCCAAGAAATCGGTTCGCCGCAAGGGTCGTGCAGTCACCATCGATGAGGTGGCGGCGCTCGCCAACGTTTCGCCGATGACCGTCTCGCGCGTCGTCAACGGCTACGGCAAGGTCCGCGAGTCCACCCGCGAACGCGTCACCCAGGCGGTGCGCGAGCTGGGCTACACGCCCAACCAGGCCGCCAGTTCGCTGGCCGCGGCGCAGGACACGCGCATCGCGCTGATCTACACCAACCCCAGCGCGGCCTACCTGCGCGAGCTGCTGGTGGGCGCATTGAACGGCGCCTCGCGAACCGCCGCGCAGCTGGTCATCGACACCTGGGAGAACTTCGACGCCGAGCAGCAGCGCCATGCCGCGCGTGCGCTGGCCAAGACCGTGGCGGGCGCGATCCTGCCGCCGCCGCTGTGCGAGTCCAAGGCCATCGTGTCCGAGCTGGTCAGTGCCGGCGTGTCGGTGGTGGCGATTGCGTCGGGTCGCTTCAGCCAGGAAATCTCCAGCGTCCGCATCGACGACTTCCACGCCAGTCGCGAGATCACCGCGCACCTGATCGCGCTCGGCCATACCCGCATCGGCTACATCAAGGGCAATCCGAACCAGACCGCCAGCGCGCGCCGTTACGAAGGTTTCCAGGCGGCGATGAGCGAAGCCGGCATCGCGCTCGATTCGGCGCTGGTGCAGCAGGGTTACTTCACCTACCGCTCCGGCCTCGACGCCACGGAAAAACTGCTCGGCCTGCGCAAGCCGCCGACGGCGATCTTCGCCAGCAACGACGACATGGCCTCGGCGGTCATCTCGGTCGCGCACCGGCGCGGCCTCGACGTGCCGCGCGACCTGTCGGTGGTCGGCTTCGACGACACCTCGGCCGCGACCACGGTGTGGCCGGAACTCACCACCATCCACCAGCCGATCGCCTCGATGGCCGATTCGGCCGTCGACATCCTGTTGCGCAACATCCGCCGCAAGGACCGCAACACGCGCGTGGTGGTCGACCACGTCCTGCCCCACCAGCTGGTGTCGCGCGACTCGGTCGCACCGCCGGCCAAGCCCGCCGGTCCGGACGACGCGACCGGCCAGTGACGCCCGCTTGACCGCGGGCGTCATGGCAACGCGAAACGGAAGCACTGGAACCGGAAGCATCCCCCGGCTCAGCCTTCCATCTGTTCCAGTTCCCTGCCCTTGGTCTCGTAGACGTAGCGCAGGACGAAGAACACCGAGATGATCGCGGCCACGGTGTAGATGCCGTAGGCACCGGCCAGGCCAATGCTGCCCAGCAGCATCGGGAAGGTCACGGTGATGGCGAAGTTGGACGTCCACTGCGCCGCACCGGCGACCGCCAGACCCGAACCGCGGATCTGGTTGGGGAACATCTCGCCCAGCATCACCCACATCACCGGGCCCCAGGACGCGTTGAAGAAGATCACGTAGACGTTGGCCGCGACCAGCGCCAGCGTGCCCATCGAATCCGACAGCGCCAGCTTGTGGTTGGCATCGATCGATCCGGTGGTGAAGGCCCACGTCATCAGCGCCAGCGACACTGCCATGCCGGCCGAGCCGACCCACAGCAGCGGCTTGCGGCCGATGCGGTCGATCAGCAGCACGGTCACCAGGCAGGCACCGATGCTCAGTGCACCCGACAGCACGTTGATCAGCAGCGCATCGCTCTCGGAGAAGCCGACCGCCTGCCACAACACCGCGCCGTAATAGAAGACGACGTTGATGCCGACCAGCTGCTGGAACGTGGCCAGGCCAATGCCAATCCAGACGATCGGACGGATCTTGCCGGTGGCCTTGTTGACCAGGTCCGACAGCTGCGGGCGGTGATGGTCGGCCGAGAGCGATGCGTCGATCTCGGCCAGCTTGGTGCGCGCCTGCGCCGCGCCGTACAGGCGCGTGAGCACCACCAGCGCATCGGCTTGGCGCTTCTTCACCACCAGGTAGCGCGGGCTTTCCGGAATCGTCAGCAGCAGCACCAGGAACAGCAGCGACGGAATCGCCTGCACCCAGAACATCCAGCGCCATGCCGCCTGGCCCAGCCACAAGCCCTCGGTGGAAGCACCGGCGGCCTTGGCCAGCAGGTAGTTGCTGAGGAAGGCGCAGAACAGGCCGCCGATGATCGCGATCTGCTGCACCGTGGCCAGGCGGCCGCGGTAACGCGCCGATGCCACTTCGGCGATGTAGGCCGGCGACATCACGCTGGCGGCACCGACGGCGAAACCGCCGAGCACGCGCGCGATGACGAACATCGTCGATGTGGCCGCCGCGCCGGCGCCAATGGCCGACAGCAGGAACAACACCGCCGAGATGATCAGCACCGAACGCCGACCCCAGCGATCGGCCAGGCGGCCGGCGAAGAACGCGCCGATCGCGCAGCCCAGCAGCATCGAGGCGACCTCGAAGCCGAGGCCGGCCTTGCTGGACCCGAAGGCCTGCTGCAATCCGTCGACGGTGCCGTTGATCACGCCACTGTCGAAGCCGAACAGGAAGCCACCGATGGTGGCCACGCAGCTGACCAGGATGATCAGGCGTGTGTTCTCGGCGTCGTGGTTGGACGTGGCGTTTTCGAGCGTGGCGCTGTTCATGGCCTACCCCTCATTGTTGATCCGGCCCCCTGCCACCGCGCGTGGCGCAGTGACCCTCCCTTCTTCCCTTCCCCCGTTGCCGGAACGGGGGAAGGCGCGTGCCGCTCAGCGCATCAGGTACTGGTTGAGCAGGTTCTCGTAGCGCTCCTGCTTGCCGCTGATCTTGGCAGGCTCGCCCTTGCCCGCCAGTGCACTGAGCGCGGCGAGGTCCAGCTTGCCGCCGGCGAAGTCCTTGCCGGCGCCATTGTCGAAGCTGGCATAGCGCTCGGCGCGCCACTGCTCCCACGGCGACTTGGTCAGCAGCGCGTGCGCCACTTCCAGGCCGCGCGCGAACGCATCCATGCCGCCGATGTGGGCCAGGAACAGGTCGTCGGCATCGGTCGACTCGCGACGCACCTTGGCGTCGAAGTTCAGGCCGCCCGGCTGCAGGCCGCCCTGGCGCAGCACCACCAGCATCGCGCCGACGGTGTCGTACAGGTCGGTCGGGAACTGGTCGGTGTCCCAGCCGTTCTGGGCGTTGCCGCGGTTGGCGTCGATGCTGCCGAGCATGCCGGCATCGGACGCAACCTGCAGGTCGTGCTCGAAGGTGTGGCCCGACAGCGTGGCGTGGTTGGCTTCGATGTTGAGCTTGAAGTCCTGGTCCAGGCCGTGCTCGCGCAGGAAGCCGACGACCGTGGCCGAGTCGAAGTCGTACTGGTGCTTCATCGGCTCCATCGGCTTGGGCTCGATGAGGTAGTTGCCCTTGAAGCCGATGCTGCGGCCGTAGTCGCGCGCCATCGTCAGGAAGCGGCCGAAGTGCGCCAGCTCGCGCTTCATGTTGGTGTTGTGCAGCGAGGCATAGCCTTCGCGGCCGCCCCAGAACACGTAGTTCTCGCCGCCCAGCTCGACCGTCGCTTCGATCGCGGCCTTGACCTGCACGGCAGCGCGCGCGACCACGGCGAAGTCCGGGTTGGTGGAGGCACCGTTCATGTAGCGCGGGTGGCTGAAAAGGTTGGCCGTGCCCCACAGCAGCTTCATGCCGGTCGCCTGCTGGCGCTCCTTGGCGATGGCGACCATGTGCTTGACGTTCTTCTCGTACTCGCCGATGTCGTCGGCGTCGGGCGCCAGGTCGATGTCGTGGAAGCAGTAGTACGGCACGCCGAGCTTGGTGAAGAACTCGAACGAGGCATCGGCCTTGGCTTCGGCACGCGCCAGCGGCGTGGAAGCGGCATCCCACGGATAGACGCGGGTGCCCGGGCCGAACGGGTCGTGGCCGGCGTTGCAGAAGCTGTGCCAGTAGCACACCGCGAAACGCAGGTGCTCGGCCATCGTCTTGTCGCCGATGCGCTTGTTGGCGTCGTAGTGCTTGAACGCCAGCGGGTTGTCGGAATCGCGTCCCTCGAACGGGATGCGGCCAATGCCGGGGAAGTATTCGCGGGCGCCGATGAAGGGAGTCGTCATGGTGGCTGTCACTGTTCGGAGGTGAGGAGGGGCGGGCTGCAGGCCCGGCTGGCGTCAGGGGTTGTTGGAGTGAGCGTGGGACTGCATGGCCGCATCGAGGTGGCGGCGGAACTGGCGGTAATGCGAGCGGTAGGCGGAAGCGGCATTGCCGTCCGGGCGCGCGACCGAAGCCGCGTCGGTGCCGACGTGCTCGCGCGCGATCGTGGCGATGTCGTCGCCGCCGCCATTGGCGCGGCCGTGTGCCCAGACCGCCTGCAGCGCGGCGCCGAACGCGGCGCCCTCGCTCTGCTCCGGCACGGCGACGGGCAGCTCGAACACATCGGCCACCATCTGCCGCCACGCGGCGCTCTGGCTGCCACCACCGGTGAGGCGGATCGCGTCGAACTGCAGGCCGGCCGCGGTCAGTGCGTCGTAGCCGTAGCGAAGGGCGTAGGTCGCGCCTTCCATCGCCGCGCGGTAGACATTGCCGCGGGTGAGGTTGGTCGAGTCCATGCCGTGCAGCGAACCGCGTGCGTGCGGCAGGTCCGGCGTGCGCTCGCCATTGAGGAACGGCAGCATCACCAGCCCGCCCGCGCCCGGCGCGGTGTCGGCCATCACGGCATCGCCGTCGCGGCTGCTGAAGCCGAACATGCGCGCCACGCTCTCGGTGGCGACGGTGCAGTTCATCGTGCAGATCAGCGGCAGCCAGCCGCCGGTGGACGAGCAGAACGCGGCCCAGCCACCGGCGTCATCGACGACCGGGTGGTCGGCGTGCGCGAACAGCGTGCCGGACGTGCCCAGGCTCATGCTCAGCACGCCGGAGGCGACGTTGCCGGTGCCGATCGCCGCCATCATGTTGTCGCCACCGCCGGCGGCCACGCGCACGCCCTGCGGCAGGCCAAGTTCGTTGGCGATGGAAGCTGCGATGGTGAAGCTGGCATCGGCCTCGACCAGCGGCGGCAGCAATGCCGACAGATCGCGCTGTGCATCGGTCGCGGCGAGCATGCGCGAGGACCAGCGACGCGTGCGCACGTCGAGCCAGCCGGTGCCGGAAGCGTCGCCGTATTCCATCCAGCGTTCGCCGGTCAGCCAGAAGTTGACGTAGTCGTGCGGCAGCATGATCGCGGCCAGGCGCGCGTAGACCTCGGGCCGGTGCTTGCGCGTCCACGGCAGCTTGGATGCGGTGTAGCCGGCAAGGATGGGATTACCCGCCAGCGCGATGCAGCCCTTGGCACCGCCGGCGGCGGCCATGATCTCGTCGCACTCGACCGTGGTGCTGGTGTCGCACCACAGCTTGGCCGGCGCGAGCACGTCGCCAGCGGCATCGACCGGTACGAAACCGTGCTGCTGCCCGGACACACCGATCGCGCTCACGCGTGCGCGTTGCGCGGGCTCCATGCGCGCGAAGCAGGCGCGGATGGCGTCGATCCACCACTGTGCGTGCTGCTCGCGACTGCCGTCATCGCCGGCGATGAGTTCCAGTGCGTGGCCATGCGTCGCCACGACTTTGCGCGCCTGCGGATCGTAGGCAACGAGCTTGACGCTCTGGGTACCAACGTCGAGACCGACGAACAGGCTCATGCGGACCTTCCAGAAAAAAAGTTAGCGCTACCACTCCGGACGCATAAAAAAACATCACCGGTGATGCTGGCCAGCCGAGTCATAGTCAAAAGGGGGTCCCGGGACGGATGGGGGAACTCTACCCAGCGTTTCGCAAAATGGCTTGCTGCAATGCGGAATGCCTTTGCAGACAATAACTTACGACAAACCTCAGGACCGTGTCTTCCGCACCGCGAAGGCATGCGACGGGTTGTCGACGAAGATCGTGCCGATCTGCGCCTCGTCGAAACCGCCCTCCCGCAGCGCAGGGATCAAGGCCGTGAACAGAGGCAGGTAGGGTTTGAACTCGCCGCCCCGTGGCTGGCCCGCGTTGTACCAGCCTGCGTCCTGCGACACGAGCACGCGGCCGAGCAGGCCTTCGTCGCGCATGCGGCCGATCATCGCCAGGTAGGCCGCCTCCTGTCCGGGCCGGAAGCCATCAAACGACACCCAGGCCCCGCGACGCGCTGCCTCGACATGCTGGCTGCCCTGCACCTCGTTCTGCGCATGCACCCAGATCCAGGCCGACGGAGCGACGCCGGCACCCTGCAGCAGGTCGAGTTGGGCAAAGGCGCACCGCGCATTGCGGCCGGGCGCGACGTCAGCCCACGGCCCCGTGTGCGAGGCGATGACAAGTCCCGTCTCCATCTGCGCCGATGCGGCGGCGTGCAGCACTTTGCGTTCGATGTCGCTGGGCGGGTCGCCCTCGATTCCGAGCTTGATCAGGCCCGGGCGGATGCCCGTATCGCCAATGCCATCGCGCCATTCGCCGATCCACCGCCGTGCCAGCTGGTCGGCGGTTTCGCTCTGCACATGGGGCGGCACGAAGCGACCGCCTGCTGCGACATAGGCTCCGGTGACGGTCAGCATCTGCAGGCCGCTGGCCTGCGACAGCCGTCTTATCAGCACCGGATCGCGTCCGAGCGTCGTGGCAGTGCAGTCGACCAGCGTGCGACAGCCCTGTCGCTGTATCTCCCGAAGATAGGGCAGCACCACCTCCACCACTTCATCCCTGTCGACCGAGAGGGGGCTCGTCATCTGCTCCGCATAGGGGCGCAGGTCGGCAAACAGGTGCTCATGCGCCAGCGTCATGCCCATGTCCGCGGCCGGGATCGAACCGTTCACGGTCATCACGGTTGCGCCCGCCTTGCCGGCCCCGCCGTCGATACCGGCGCAGCCGGGCAAGCCCCAGGCGAGCGACGATGCCGCCAAGGCGCCGAGAAATTCCCTGCGTTGCATCGCGTGGCATCCCTTCAGGACTGAGGCATCGCGATCTTATCGCCAGTTCGCGATCGGGATCGCGATCGGGATCGGCATCCGCAAGGGCGCCTTACCGGCCCCGCAAGTGGTGCTTAGCGCGGGCTCAGGCCTCCGGTGACCGCGTGAACCGCGCCGCGACGTCTCCTGATAGAGGGCAGGACCTCATGGAGGGTGACATGGAACGCGTCAAGGAGGTCCAGTGCAAGCGTCGCGGGCTCTGGACCGAAGCCTACGGCCGCTGGGAGAACTTCGCGGTCGCCAAGCGGCCACTCGAATCGGCCGTGCGCAACATCGACGGTTCGATCCCGCGACCGGCCGTTGCCGTCAGCACGCCGGTGCAGAAATCGCGATTCGAGGAACGCCAGCGATTGCGGCAGGTGTTCGAGAGCGCCGCCTACCGGGGCATCCGCATTGCCGCGGAGCGACAGGTCGGCGCGACGCTCGACTTCGCCGACCTACCGCCCAACGAGCAGGCGCTGAAAGCCGGTCGACCCGTGGCCCGGCTGGTATCGCTGGGCGGTAACGGCATCGAGCCCAAGGGCTTCGCCACCGCCTTCCTGGTCGCCCAGG
>Ga0102589_1005559_pt1 | contig 10931 bp, 9 predicted proteins | sample AraplaMF_Col_mLB_FD_76858 | JGI IMG/M metagenome (GOLD analysis project Ga0102589, IMG submission 76858) | Arabidopsis root microbial communities from the University of North Carolina, USA - plate scrape MF_Col_mLB | ecosystem: Host-associated > Plants > Roots > Endosphere | place: USA... | reverse complement strand
TTTTTAATCATTGTTAAAATAGCTTCAGATACTTCTTCGTAAATTTTTTTCGGTTTAATAGATTTGTACTCCAGTTAAATCACCTCAGTATCTTCCAAACAACAATTGAAACGATTTATAAGAACTTTGCATCATAACTATTTTAGAACGAATTGGTAAGAAGTACAAATGTTTTGTTCATAAAATCGTCAAATTTTTAATATTTGTTTAATATTAATTTATATGTATTCCTATATTTATTTGCGTTCATGAAGAAAAGCATGCCCTTCACGTTAGAACATGCTTTCTTCAACTTGTATTTTCAATTTAATACTAACCGTCGTTCCATTCCCTTTTTCACTTTCAATTCGCCACTGTCCATCATGTATATGAACAATTTGTCTTACAATAGCAAGGCCTAAACCTGTTCCACCATGTTGACGACTTCTTGCTTTATCAACGCGGTAAAAACGTTCGCCAAGATTTTCTAAATGCTCTGTATCAATTCCGATTCCTGTATCTTTTATGTTCAATTCACAGTAATCATCTATCTGCCTGAGCGTTATCATAATATCCCCGTTTTGATTTGTATACCGTATCGCATTATCTAACACGTTATGAAGCACTTGTTGCATACGATCCTCATCAATCATTACAATGATTTCTGGATTTAAATTTGTTGAAATACGAATTTTCTTTTCTATAAACTTAATCTCATACGTATCTAACACATCTTCAATGAGTTGTGAAAAAACGATAGGTTGTTTCTTTAACGGAAAATGTTCTCCTTCTAATTGCGCTAAATCTAATAAATCATGAACGAGGCGCTGCATTCGATCTGCTTCTTTATGAATAAGTTGTGTTACTTTTTCCTGCTGCGGTCCCTTCGCTACACCATCTAAAATAGCCTCGCTATATCCTTTTATATAACTAAGCGGTGTTCTTAATTCATGCGAAACGTTAGCTAAAAATTCCTTACGCTTTACGTCTTCTGTCTCTAAAGAATTTGCCATTTTATTAAATGCTTTTCCTAACCGTCCAATTTCATCTTCGGAAGAAATTGTAATTCGTTCTGAGAAATCTCCCGTAGCCAAATGATTAGCCACTCGTTCCATTTGCGAAAGCGGTCTCGTAATAGCGATAATAATCTTTCTACCAATCCATATTGTTAGTAAAGTCATAGCCAGTGCTAACGGTGCTAAAATAAGGCCCATATCATATATTAAGTCTTTTATACTTTTTAAAGGAATATAAGAATATACAATGCCAACTAACTTTTTATTTTCTAAAACAGGGATGACAACCCCCATAATATTACGTTCAAAATGTTCCTCATACCCTATCTTTGTCACCGTTTTTCCATCTAATAATGTTTGCCTGTCCCCTTCACTTATAAGAGAATGATGATGCACATCAAAAGGTAAACATGCGCTTAAATCACGTGGATTTGATACGAAAAGAACGTCTGAACTAGATATTTGATCAAATGCTCTTACTTTCTCTTCAAAAGTTGCTATTCCTTCATGCTTATCATATTGCGCAGCAAGACCCTTCCCTTCCATTACTAATGAATCTTTTAAATTATCAACGTATAGTTTTTCATACGAATATAAAGATACAAAATAAAGAAAGGAAACTGTTACAAATACTGCACATACTACTGTCAGCCAAAGCTTCTGTACCATCGTAAACATACGTTACACCTCAAATTTATAGCCTACACCCCAAACAGTTTGAATGTAATTTCCACTTTCTCCAAGCTTCAAACGCATCGTTTTCACATGCGTATCTACTGTTCTTGTACTTCCTGCATAATCATATCCCCATACCTTTTCCAGCAATTGTTCCCGGCTAAATACTTGTCCCGTATGTTGGCAAAGAAAATAGAGTAAATCAAACTCTTTTACAGTAAGAGAAATCGGCTCACCATCAGCCTCAATCTTCCTACTTTTTTCATTAATAAGGATCGGTCCAAACTGAATCTCCTCTTGTTGCTCTTGCTTTGTATAACGTCTTAGCACAGCTTCCATACGAGCAATTAGTTCTCCAGGACTAAATGGCTTTACAATATAATCATCTGCTCCCATACGTAAGCCGTTCACCCTATTCCATTCTTCACCTTTTGCTGTTAAAAATATAATTGGTACATCCGATGTTTTTCTAATTTCTTTACAAACTGAAAGTCCATCCATCTCTGGCATCATAATATCTAATACAACGAAATCATAATGATCCGTCTCTAATTTTTTGAGCGCCTCTTTCCCATTTCCAGCTTCTCCCCACTCGTATCCAAAATTATCTAAGTACATTCCAACAAGCTGCCTCATATCACTTTCATCATCTACAACTAGCACCCTATATTTACTCATTGTCCTTCCCTTCCCTCTCTATGAGTTGAAACGGCCCTTTTCCGACTTTAATTGTTTGTTTTATTTTCAAATTCTTCATATCCATGACACACACTTCATCACTATCATAGCTTGCTACGTATCCTTCTGCTCCGCTCTTCAAAAATGCAAATGGGTTCGACCCTACTTCTACAGAAGCTACCTCTTTATACGTGCTAACATCAAACTGTCTAAGCGTATTCGAACCGTGACTTAATGCATATACATACTTATTATCCTTCGTTATATTCACAGGCATAAACGGAGCATGTAAAGAACGTACCATTTCTCCGCTCTGCAATGAATATACTAATACTTTTTCATTGACTTGATTTCCATCACCATGTCCACCAATCCATATTTCTTTCCCATCTGGGCTAATTGTCGCTCCCGTTGATGCTGGGGGAATTATAAAGGATTGTATCACTTCTTTTTTCTTTGTATCAATTGTCGTTAGCTTCGTATCATAAAAGTTTAATACAGATAACTGGTTATGGTACTCTACCATCGTTATTGGTCCTTTTCCGGTTGACACACTCCCTGTCTCTTTCCCCTTTATTGTAAAGAACCTTACCTTTTGAGCAGTTTGATCGGCAGCAAATAATTGCTTTTTATCTTCGGATACGATCACATTTACAATGCCTTTTCCAGTTTTATATTTGGCCACTTGTCTTCCTTCAGCTAGTGAATATACATACATATACTCTAACTGCTTACCATATACAAGTATGTCCTCGCCGTTTGGAAGTAGTGCAACTCCTGCCATTGGTTCATTAAGTTCCCATGTCGTAATTAACTTTTTAGTTTGTTTATCAACAAAACTGATACTACCTTCTTTTATATTCGTTGTTATCATAACACTTTTATCTTTAGCAATCGGTGTATATGTACTTCCTTGACACCCTACTAATAGAAATAAAAAACAGAGAAGAAAAACATACTTTCTCAAAAGGTTCCCTCCATCTTCGGATGATTTCGTTATAATTGTAAAATAACAAATAAATGTGTGGAAAGTGTGAAATTTTCCTTTCTTACTTCATTTACATATATAATGTACAACAAATAGAATTTGAGGTGTACAAATTATGCTTTTTCCTGATTTAGCGAATAAAATTGTACGAGAAGTACGCAGATTAATTAAAGAAAATATTATTATCATTAATATACAAGGCGTTATTATCGCAAGTACAGATGTAGAAAGAATCGGTCAATTTCATGAAGGCGCACTCCGCTGTGCAAAACAAAAGAAAACTGTCATTATTACAAAAGAAGATGAACGACGTTTGCAAGGCGTAAAGGCGGGGATGAACCTTCCCTTACTATTTCATGACGAAGTAATTGGTGTCATTGGAATTACAGGCGAACCTGAAAATATTTCACAATACGGAGAAATATTACGTAAAATGACCGAACTACTCATTCATGAAAACTACTTTTTAGAACAACTAGAACTTGAACACCGTTCTTATGAAGCATTTGTCTTTGATTGGCTTCAAAATACAGACTGGTCTCCAAGCTTTCTCGATCGCGCAAAAACACTTGGTATTGATTTATATAAGAAGAAACAACTTATTTTGTTCTCTATCGATCAAAATGACACGATGCTTCAGCGTAAAATTTGGCAACACGTACGCAATCTATTAACAAAGGAGCATCTATTTATTCGCTGGGGAAATGATCGATTTATTTTATTTACAGCCACGAGCTCCAAAGAACAAACGTATCAATTTTTAACACGATTAAAACACGATTGTGAAAATTTGTTTTCTATTCCTTTATATATTGGGATTGGACAATCCGTTACGCCAAGCAATATGAACTTATCGTATGAACAAGCATTACAAGCTCTTTCTGTATCACTTGAAACGAAACAAATTGTATTTAATGAAGATTTACGTTTAGAAATGTGCTTACAAGATATTTCTGCAGAAACGCGGGAACAGTTTCTAAGACGCACGATCGAAAACTTACTATCATCTCCTGAGCTTATGCACACTTTACGCTTATTTATCGATTATAACCAATCCTATAAACAAACAGCTGAACAATTACATATACACATTAACACATTGCATTACCGACTTAAAAAGATTGAAGAGCATACGGGACTTGACCCGAAACAATTCAAAGACTTACATATTTTATACTTCTCGCTACTCTTATTAGATAATCATACAAAAAAGAATGATAAAACGGATTAATCTTTAGATGATTATACATAGAAAGAATCCCCCAACTTTTTTATCATTATAATGAAAGCACTGTGACAACGTTTTTTATAATGACTAATTACGTTAACAGTTTGAGGGGGATTTCCAATGTTAGAAAAGCAAATTATTCATTCATTCGTATCCATTGTTGGCAACGATAATGTAGATACATCCAATATGGGGCGTTTAACGTATAGTTATGATGCCACTCCAAACTTCCAAGCAATGCCTGATGCAGTCATTGCTCCTCGTAATACAACTGAAGTAGCGGAAGTGTTAAAAGTATGTAACACTCACAACATTCCTGTATATGTTCGTGGTTCTGGAACAAACCTTTGCGCAGGAACATGTCCACTTGAAGGCGGTATCGTCCTTATCTTCCGTCATATGAATAATATTTTAGAAATTGATGAAGAGAATTTAACAATCACAGTACAAGCTGGTGTGATTACGCTTGATATTATTAAAGCTGTAGAAGAAAAAGGTTTATTTTATCCACCAGATCCAAGCTCGATGAAAATTTCTACAATTGGCGGTAACATTAATGAAAATTCAGGTGGGTTACGTGGATTAAAATATGGCGTAACACGTGATTATGTGATGGGTCTTGAACTTGTCTTACCAAATGGCGATATTATTCGCACTGGTGGTAAATTAGCAAAAGATGTAGCTGGTTACGATTTAACTCGGTTATTTATCGGTTCTGAAGGAACACTTGGCGTCGTAACAGAAGCGATATTAAAACTTGTTCCTATGCCTGAAACGAAGAAAACGATGCTTGCGCTCTATGAAGATATTAATGAAGCTGCACGTGCTGTTTCTTCTATTATTGCAAATAAAATCATTCCAGCGACACTTGAGTTTTTAGACCAACCGACAATTGAAGTAGTAGAAGAGTTTGCTCAAATTGGTTTACCAACTGACGTAAAAGCAATTTTATTAATTGAGCAAGATGGTCCGCCTGAAGTTGTCAATCGAGATATTAAAAAAATGGCTAACGTTTGCCGCTCTATGAATGCAGTTGATGTTCGCGTTGCAAAAGATGAAGCAGAAGCAGATGCACTTCGGACAGCTCGCCGTAGTGCGCTATCAGCACTTGCAAGATTAAAGCCTACTACAATACTAGAAGATGCAACGGTACCACGTTCACAAATCGCTCCAATGGTTGAAGCGATTAATGCCATTGCAAAAAAATATAATATTCCTATTTGTACATTTGGACATGCTGGTGATGGTAACTTACATCCAACTTGTATGACAGATGCTCGTAATGAAGAAGAAATGCACCGGGCTGAACAAGCTTTTGCTGAAATATTTGCAAAAGCAATTGAACTTGGTGGCACGATTACTGGTGAACATGGTGTTGGTGCGATGAAAGCTCCGTATTTAGAAATGAAATTAGGTAAAGAAGGTATTACTGCTATGCAAGGGATTAAACAAGCCTTCGATCCAAATAACATTATGAATCCAGGAAAGATGTTCGCGAAGGACACTCGTAAAAGAGTGGTGGTTGAACGATGACAACATTAAATAAAGAAAACATTCAAAAAGAATTTAAAGAAAGATTAAGTGAAGATGAACTACTAAACTGTATGCGATGCGGTTTCTGCTTACCAACTTGTCCTACTTATATTCAATCTGGATATAAAGAATCACATTCACCACGTGGACGTATCGCAATAATGAAAGCGGTCGTTGACGGTTTAATTGAGCCAGATGAAGATGTTGAAAATACATTAAATGTTTGCCTCGGCTGCCGTGCTTGTGAACCTGTTTGTCCATCTGGTGTGAATTACGGACATTTATTAGAAGAAGCTCGTGATATTATAAATCAAAACAAAAAGTTCTCGGTGCCAGTGAAAGCTGTTCGTAAAGTCGTTTTTGAAGGACTATTCCCGCATCAAAATCGAATGAGAACATTAACAGGACTAATCGGATTTTATCAGCGTTCTGGATTACAAACGCTAACACATAAAACAGGGATTATGAAGTTATTCCCTGAAACACTTGCAACGATGGATCTCGTTTTACCAAAAGTCCCTAAAATGAAAGCAATGAAAGATCGTCCTGAATTTTTACCTGCTGAAAGTACAAAAAAGAAACAAGTTGCATTCTTCACAGGCTGTTTAATGGATACGATGTTTTTAGAAACAAATAACGCAACGATGAAACTTCTTCAGTTAGCTGGTTGTGATATCGTTATTCCGAAAACACAAAGTTGCTGCGGGGCATTACATGGACATGCTGGTGAGAAAAGTGGAGCAAAAGAACTAGCGAAACGTAATATAAAAGCCTTCGAAGATTTAAACATCGACTATATCATTACGAATGCTGGTGGTTGTGGAGCTTACCTCGTAGACTACGATTATCTTTTAAAAGACGATCCACAGTGGGCTGAACGTGCAAAGCAGTTTGTTTCTAAAATTAAAGATATTACCGCTATTCTAGTAGAACTAGATTTCCATAAACGTAATGACTTACGACTCAAGCCGCAAATTATTACGTATCAAGACTCTTGTCATTTACGCAATGTTATGCGAACATCTTCAGAACCTCGTATGTTACTAGAAGCAATTCAAGGCGCAACATACCGTGAAATGAAAGATGCGGATCGCTGCTGTGGTTCTGCTGGTATTTACAATATTGTCCATTCAGAGTTATCCATGGAATTTCTAGATTATAAAATGGATCGTGTGCATGAAACAGAAGCAGCAACTATTGTTACTGCAAATCCAGGTTGTCTACTACAAATGAAATTAGGCATTGAACGAGAAGGACTTTCTCATAAAATGAGAGGAATTCACATTGTAGATTTATTATTAGAAGCAATTGAAACCAACTCGTAATAACTCGTAACATACGTAATAATAAGAAAACGGCTATCTCCTTCGTCTACGTAAAGAGATAGCCGCTTTTTTGTCCTCTACAACATTAAAAATATGTTACTTTATTATAAAAAAGAACGACAGAAACATTACAGTTTTGTAAAAATCAATCCAGTATATTCCTCAAAAAAACTCTCAAACCATTGATACAATAGGATTCTTCATTTTCTATTTAGGTAACTTTATCCAAAAATCCCCTCTTAAAAACAAGTATAAAAATGCTGAAAATTCCTTTTATACTCTATGTTTCTCTTATTTTTCCTCTTTTCCCCTCTTAGGATAAATTAGGTAAATTTTAAGTCTATGAATTTTTTTCCATCTTTTTTCTCACAAAATCTATGCTACGATGAATTTGTCAGTCAGACAGGCTGTCAAAAACAAATCGTGTGAAAACAAATTAAAACTTTATATAGGGGGACACACATCATGAAAAAGCGTGTTTTATTATCTGTAGCTGCTGCAACGGCTCTTACTTTAGGAGTATCTTCTCTAGATGCACAAGCTGCAACAGTACAACCATCTAACATAAAGGTTCAAAATATTCAGCATTCGAAAGTGATGATGAAGCAAATGAGCCAACAAGAATTACAAGCATTCTTACAATCTATGGGCGTGGAATCATTAGCACAATGGCAACAAGGAAATTTCCAACCAAATTGTATTATTCCTGGTCAACAACCTACTGAAAATGTTGTAACTGAGCAACCAACAGCTAAGCCAGAAACTCAAAAGCCTGCTGAGCAAAAACCAGTTGAGCAAAAGCCTGCTGAAGAAGTTCAAAAACCAGAAGCTCAAAAGCCTGCTGAAAACAACAATACTCAAAAACCTGCTGAACAAAAACCTGCTGAGCAAAAGCCTGCTGAAGAAGCAAAATCTTTAAGCGAGTTCGAACAACGTGTTGTTGAATTAACAAACGCTGAGCGTACAAAACAAGGTTTACCAGCTTTAAAAATCGATACTGAATTAAGCAAAGTAGCACGTATTAAATCTGAAGATATGCAAAAAAACAACTACTTTGATCATAACAGCCCTACATACGGGTCTCCGTTTGACATGATGAAGAAATTTGGTATTTCTTATACATCAGCCGGTGAAAACATCGCTCAAGGCCAACGTACACCTGAAGAAGTAGTACAAGCTTGGATGAACAGCGCTGGACACCGTGCAAACATCTTAAATAACGGTTTCACTCACATCGGTGTTGGCTACGTAGAAAGCGGCAACTACTGGACACAACAATTTATTACGAAGTAAATAGATTAAAAGAGTCTTCTCATAATGAGAAGACTCTTTTTATGTTTCATAACTTTCTATTATGTATGAATATAATATGTAGAACATAAACAAAATAGAGCCACAACTTATTACAGTAAGTAACATATAAAATCCCCATTTCAAATTCAAAAACAAGGAAAATAATATACTACACGCCATCACTTGAAAAATCCGTCTGCTCACTAAACGAATTTTTTGTAATTGAATTGGGTCTTTTTCCGTACTCCTAACTTCTTTAAACCCTTTACTAAGCATAAAAAGAAACATACTAATCCCAATTGTTAATCCTGTCTGAAAGGATATCATGCTTCCAAAATTAATAAAGAGAATGAGCATATGGATAAACAATATAAATAAAGTAATCGTCTTTAGAAATCCACTTATAATGACATGCTCGCCTTCATTCAACTTATATATATTATGTGAAATAATATACACGAATCCATGCAAAAAAATAATAAGACAAGGAATAAATGCTATAACAACTTGTTTACTCATAAACTCGTTCGGCCCACCATTTTCATTCCAATGCACTGCCATACGGTTTGGTAAATATGGATAGAGGCATAGAGTAACTAAAAGACAAGCGAAAAATATTCCTAGTATATATTTATATTTGACCAAGTGATTCTCACCTCTCTTTTCTCTTAACGGCTTCGCTTCTTTTAGAGAAATTCCTGCAAAAATCTACTTTTCTCAAATTTAAACTTACATTTTACGCATTCATTCTTTGAAATTCTTTCATTGTATTATTTAATTTTGCAGGAAATGGCACATCCACTTCAATCTCTTCTTTCGTAATTGGATGTAAGAAGTTTATTTTCATCGCATGTAATGCTTGCGCGGACATATATTGCGTTTGTCCACCATATAATACATCCCCGACTAGTGGATTACCATTGTAGCTCATATGAACACGAATTTGATGAGTTCTACCCGTTTCTAATTGTAACGTTACGAGCGTAATATTTTGGTTCTTAAAATACTTCTCTACTTTATAAAATGTGATTGCTTGGTCTCCATTTGGAGAAACACGTCGTCTCGTCGCATGATGGCGATCTCTTCCAATCGCTGCGTCAATTGTTCCTTGTTTCTTTTTCACTTTTCCTTCGACAAGTGCCGCATATGTTCTTTTAATTTTTCGTTCCATTAATAAACGATCCATAATTGCACCCGCAATTCTATGCTTAGCAAACACGACACCACCTGTCGTATCTTTATCTAACCGATGAATATGACGAACCTTCGTCTCTAAACCTTGCATTTGAAAATGAAAGGCAACAAGGTTTGCAAGTGTTCCCGTTCCGCCTTTTTCAGCTGGATGCGTATCCATCTTCTCAGGCTTATTTACAATAAGTACGTGATCATCTTCATATACTACATGTAATTCTCCATACTCTGGTTCTACATCGTATGCTTCCTCTATAAACATATGCACTTGTAACTTATCGCCCTCTTTTAAAAGTTCATTCCATCTTCTCTGTTCCCCGTTAACGGTAACACCTTTTTCCATACGAAGCTGATGTAACAACTTTTTCGGTATTTCCCATTCTATTTTTAATAATGACTCAATGCTCATACCATTCCATTTCGCTGGAACGGTAATTTCGCACCATTCACCCTTCTTCTTCGTTTCCATACTGTATCACCTTATTTCGATTGATTCTATCATTGTAACGGAAAATACAATTTGATGCACCGTCAAAAATAGAGGACAGTCTTATAATAGACTGCCCCTCACGCTCTACGCTTTTTCATTTCCTGCAATACTTCTTCCGCTTTTTGTTCATACGATAAATCTTTAAAGAAATCCGCCAACCTTTTATAATCATTATACGTATCTAATAAGTCATCCATCTTTCCTACTTTCATCACTTGTTGCTTTTGCTTCATTTTTACCGGATAACGATAGCCCGATACCTCTTGTATTTTGTAATACTCATCCTCTACTTGAATAACCTTTACAAGTTCCTCTTCTTCCGCATCCATCGTATACCCATCAAAATCTCTAAGCAATTCATAAATGATATGAGTCCATTCATCTTTTGGGTAAAACCCTTTTTCTAATCGATAACCGACAATGCGATACATATGCCCATCGTTTTCTGCAAACTGTACTGTATCATTTAGCTTAAACTTAAAATAACGAAACATTGCCTTCACCTACTTATATGTAATGTTCTTATCACATACTA
>Ga0102589_1003265_pt2 | contig 10932 bp, 11 predicted proteins | sample AraplaMF_Col_mLB_FD_76858 | JGI IMG/M metagenome (GOLD analysis project Ga0102589, IMG submission 76858) | Arabidopsis root microbial communities from the University of North Carolina, USA - plate scrape MF_Col_mLB | ecosystem: Host-associated > Plants > Roots > Endosphere | place: USA... | reverse complement strand
TTTTAAAACTACCACCTGCAAGAGCAACGGCGACGATTGCTAATAATGATAAACCTACATCTGTAATAATAAATCCTGAAATAGAAACCCACATGTTTTCTCCTGAAGAAAGCCCAAGAAGTGGCGGGAAAATCATATTACCAGCGCCGAAAAAAACTGCAAATAGCAATAAGCTAATGGAGAGAATTTGCGATGGCTTTAAAGTTGTACGCATGTATAGAAAATCCTCCTAAATATCTTTTTGTCGAAAATTCAAATAATTTGTCGAGTAACTGTTATAATTTTAATCGTCTGATGACTAGAAAGCAACAGGAAACTTTAAAAAATTTTAAAAATAATGCGTTAAATTGAATAATTATGCCTTTTTGGAAAAACATCGGTATGGAAGTTAGGGAAAGATAGATGGACAATAAAAAATACACATATCAATAGGATATGTGTAGCTGAAAAAATTAAAAATAAATTTTTCGATCGCGTTCTTCTTTTAAAATTTCAACAGCTTCGCGGAAACGCTGGGAATGAACGATTTCGCGCTCACGTAAAAAGCGGAGGCTATCATTTATATCAGGATCATCTGATAAATCAATGAGCCACTGATAAGTTGCTCTTGCTTTTTCTTCTGCAGCAATGTCTTCATATAAGTCTGCAATTGGATCACCTTTTGCTTGTATGTATGTGGCTGTAAACGGAACGCCGCCTGCATTGTGATAAAATAGTGCACTATCATGATTAGCGTACTGAGCATCTAGTCCAGCTGCTTTCATCTGCTCAGGGGTCGCGTCTTTTGTTAATTTATAAATCATTGTTGCAATCATTTCAAGATGAGCAAATTCTTCCGTACCGATATCTGTTAATAAACCTATTACTTGATCAGGAATCGTGTAGCGCTGGTTTAAATAACGGAGAGCAGCTGCCAATTCGCCATCTGCACCACCGTACTGCTCAACTAATAATTTTGCAAGTGCTGGATTACAAGTACTTACTTTTACAGGGTATTGCAATTTTTTTTCATATATCCACATATTTTCTCTCCTTTATATTTGCCATGGCCAAGGACCTTTACTCCATTCCCACGGAGCATTAGAGTAGCTATTACCAAACTGTTGGAGTGGGCCATACTTTTCTTCAATTTTTTGCTTTTGCAATCTTCTTTTATAGGAAAAATCATTAAATTGATTTATCGCTGTAACATCATCTGGATGAGTATCTAGATAAAGCGTAAGTTCAACTAATACAAAATCGAGTTCTTGCAACTCTTTTATCCATTCATAATATTCATCTGGCAGTGTTTGAGTCACGATTCTTGTCACCTTCCTTTCTTATGGGGGCTTTCATAATAATCATAAAGAGCAGGCCATAAAGTGCCTTTTTGTAAGGCGTCTCTTGGAGGGAATTGTGGTAAATTAGTTGGTTGGAATCCCATATATAAATGAGGAGGGGTTGAATAAAATCTCTTTCCAATCGGCGGACAAGGATCTTTTGGACTATGGTAAGGTGTGTAAGATTTCATAAATTTGTCCATAATGCAAACCTCCTTTATAAGTGAAACATTCATCACTATGTATTGTATTCAGACATAATTGTTATTTATGACTCATATAGAAAAACTAGTAGGGTCAAGGAGGAAATGTACGTGGAGACTATTACAAATTGTATTGTATTAGAAGTAAGAAATTTAAAGGAAACATTATATTTTTATGAAGGTATCCTGGGATTTCAGCCGAGTAGACACCGGCCACAATTACATGTGCCTGGCGTTTGGTATGATATTGGTGCAACGAGAATTTGCTTCGTTTTAAATAGGGAAAAAGGCGGGGATTTCGGTGAGGAAGTGCCTTCTTATATAAATTTTAGTTTGCCATTTTGTGATATGGAAAAAGTACGAAAAAAATTAGAGTTCTATTGTGTGTCATTTCAAGAATTAGAGAGCTGTAAAACGGAGAAAAGAGGTATTATTGTGCATGATCCTGACCAGTATAGAATTCTAATTGCGCCGAAAGAGTAGATAAGGGGGGAGTTAACCGGATGAATAGTACGTATGAAGAAATCGCGTTGTTTGAACATAAATTCTGGTTGAAGGTTCTTGGCGATCATGCGCAGTTTCTTTTAGATGCTTTAGCTCAAAATGAAAGTGAAGATATTCAAAAAGCGATGTATTTTGTCCAAACATTTGATAGATTCCTCAGTAATATTCATACGGTAAATTTGATTGCATTTGCGAAAGATGCACATAAAGTAGCAGAGGAAATTAGAAAATTTAAGTTAAATATTATACAAAAGCAACTGGAAGGAAAAATTGTCATTCATTTTACACCAACTTTTATTAACCATATGGTGAACGAAGTGGAAGAGTACATAACGGTATTAGAATATTTAATAAAAGGAGAAGTGCCACCTGTTTTTCATGAATTGCATTATCATCTTGCTTGGCTAACGGATGCAGCGGGTCATGCAGGTGCCATTTCAGGTGGATTAGATCTGGTCGAGAAACGACTGAAAGAGAAGAGTGAAGAATATGAAAAGCATTTTGAACAGTTTTATTTAAAAGCTGTGGAAATGACAGGTTACTTACGGGCGGAACTGCATTCTTTTCCAGCTCTAAAAAAATTTACAAAAGATGTTTCATTAGAATTAACACTATTCTCCCGTTTTCTTCACGAATTAGAAGAATTAGAGTTATCTAATCAAGTATTAAGCTTAATATCTGGAAGAATGGCAGACCATATGGCAAGGGAAGAATGTTATTATTTACTGAAACTAGCACAAGCTTCTGGGTTAGAGCTGCCAAAGTGTAATCCGCTTTAATTTATACCATATAAAGTGAAACTTTAATTGGTGTGGGGCTTTGCCTCACATCAATTATTAGTTGAACCAATCGGGCTTTTACGGGCAGTTGATTCCCCACCTAATTTCTTTGCTTTCGCTGAATTTTGAGGAGGGGTCTTACTGCCCGTTAATGCGGGATAAAAATTCGCAATGATGTGGATTTTTATATGGTATTTTTGTTTTTTTAGGAGATGCTAGAAAGGAATTATAGAAAGGGGGAATAGAAATGCAATTAGCAACGCATGAATTACGTGACTTAAGTGAACTGATAGCGGGAGACTATAACACAATTAATACGATGTCTACATATATACAGCAAGCACAGGATGATGAGTTGAAACAAATGTTACAGAATCATCTTCCTCTTCATGTGCAAGATTATAATTTGAAGGTGGAATTTATACAAGGTGAGACAACTCCAAATATATCAAAGTTTCAGCCGTCTAAATTAAAACCAGTATTAGCTTCTTATACAGAGGCACCTTCACAAAAGTATTCCCCCGTTACACCAAGCGTCATTGCACAACCACCTAATGATCGAGCAATTGCGACTGGATATTTATTGAACCAAAAGTCTTCTGCGTTTAATTGTGCAGGTTCTTTATTAGAGTGTGCGAATCCAGAGTTAAGAACGCTTTTAGAAAATACCTTTTTAAATAGTAGTCACCATGCTTATGACATTTGGCAGTATATGGTGAAGAAAGGGTATTATCAGCTATCACCAGCACCAAGTTCTGAAATGCAAGCCATAGCGAGTATGTATCAGCCTATTAATGAAGGATAACCAAAAAAGATTGACAAGTTCTATCAAATATTTTAAGGTGATTTTATAAGATTGCGTATATAAAGGGGAGTAACTTGTCACAATAAAGTCGTCATTACAGGGAGAAACCCTCGGCTTTATTGGCAACGATTTGTTGTTAGTGAGACCTTTACCAGCAATGGTAAAGGCCCCTTATTGTTTTTTTTAGGACCTTTACTATATTTGGTAAAGGTCCTTTTTGTATGCAGAAAAAGGAGAGGTGAAAAATGAAAAAGTTTATAAACCGATTTCGATTTATGCTTCATTTTCGTCAATTTGGTCCATTTTTATATGACTTTTTTACATCAAAAGAAGTCGCTATGCAGAAGAAAATACTATCCATTGTTTTTTTAATTGGGTATGTCGTATTTCCGTTTGATCTCATCCCTGATTTTCTACTGTTTTTTGGGGGATTAGATGATATTGCTGTTGTCTTATTTATTTTACAGCGAATTGTGAAAATGGCACCGAAGCACTTACAAGAAAAATATAATTTAAATAAAGGATAGGAGTTCATAAATGGAGCAGTTTATTTTAGATGTAATTGAGTATTTAAAGCAGTTTTCTTATTTCGGTGTAATTCTAGCATTAACATTTGAGTTTATTCCAGCAGAAATTGTGTTGCCGCTTGTTGGATATTGGGTATACGAAGGAGATATGAATTTTTGGCTCGCAGTATTAGCTGGAACGATCGGAGGAACGACGGGGCCGCTAACACTATATGTGCTCGGTTATTATGGTGGTCGACCGTTATTACTGAAATATGGAAAATACTTTTTTATAAAGGAAGAACAGATTCAAAAAGCAGATCATTTCTTTGAAAAATATGGACCAGCTGTGGCGTTTCTTGGCCGATTTATTCCAGGGGTTCGTACACTTATTTCAGTTCCATGTGGAATCGCCAAAATGAACATTTGGCAATTTAGCATATACACATTTATAGCGATGTTGCCACTCACAACGCTATATGTATATGTAGGATTGAAATTAGGACCTCATTGGAAAAAAGCAGGTGCGATTGTTGAACAATATACATTACCGATACTAGGGATTGTTTGTTTCATTGTGATAGGAATGTTCATTTTCAAGTTTGTGAAAAAGAAAAATAAAGCGGAGTCTATGTGAAAGATGATGAGACTTTTGTTGATTAAAAGTATTTTAGACGATAGAAAAAGTATTGGACTTAAAAGGTGCTTTCATATACAGAAAGCACCTTTTGTAACATAGATTATCTTTTTATATTGTGATTTATGTGATTAAAATCTACTTTTATCCTCCAAACATCTTTTGGTTATCACATAATACTGTTTCTAGATTGTAAATTTAAATCCTTTTATATATTCCAGTAGGGCTAATCGACATCATATCTACTATTTAGTCTAATAGAGATTTAAATGGAACAACTATATATGAGTGATATATAGTTGTTCCATTTCGATTTGCCAACATATAAGTTGCGGCTATGAAGAACAAAAGGTGACCTGCACTCGTTTTTTTCTTTTTGTTTTAACTTGGCATGGGGCAGGAAGAGGATCTGACCGCTTCTATGCACGGCCGGATGCTCTCTCCCACCTAAAAATAAAGGTTTTATGTCGTTTTTTGTATTTATATAGCTGTTGTGGCACTTTACAGGAAACTGACTTTATATTTACAAAGATGTAATATTTTTCATTATTCGTTTAAACGAGGTTAATATGTGTTAGATACAATAATCCTTGTACTGAATCAAACATATGAGGAGGATTTACGTGAGTAGGAACATGTTTCAGAAGGTAAAAGGTCTTATTGGATTATTAGCAGTTTTCATTTTAGCGTTTGTATCGTTTCCATGGAACACTTCCGCACAAACGGAAGAGAAGAAACAAGAGGAAAAACCGCAGGAGAAAAAACTTGTCTTTCCGGTTGTAAGTGACGTACATATTAAAAATAGCGGAACAGATGATACGTTCCGTTGGAAAAGAGCGATTGAACAGTTTAATACACTTGCGCCAAAACAAGACGCATTTGTTATCGTTGGTGATTTTACAGATTCAGGGTCTAATCAGCAATATGATCGTTTTATGCAAGTATATAATCAATATGCCAATAAAGATGCAGTGAGAATGAATTCACTTGGAAACCATGATTATTGGAATGGTTTATCGGCAGAGGATGCACAAAAACGTTTCTTAGAAAAGACAGGAATGGAATCTATTTATTATCATAAAGTCGTGAAGGGATATCACTTCCTTGTTATGTCACCAGAAGATGGAACGACACATGGATATTATTCTGATAAACAAATTAATTGGTTGAAAGAAGAAATTGCGAAAGCAAAAGCTGATGATCCAGAAAAACCAATTTTCGTGTTCTTGCACCAGCATATTAAAGAAACTGTGTATGGTAGTCATGAATGGGGAACGAAGGACAGTGCAAAAATTAATGAAGTATTAAAGGATTATCCGCAAGCAATTACATTCTCTGGTCATTCGCACTATCCATTAGATGATCCAAGATCCATTCATCAAAAAGACTTTACATCTGTTGGAACATCTTCAGTAAGTTATATGGAAGTAGAGGGCGGGAAAGTTCAAGGTAATATTCCGCCAGGTGCAAGCGATTTAAGCCAAGGTTTATTAGTAGAGGTAGACGATAAAGAAGTAACAATTAATCGTCGTGATTTCCATACGAATTCTTGGACAGGTGAACCATGGAAGGTTCAACTACCAGCTAAAAAAGAATCTTTTAAACATGTGGAAAGCCGCGATAAAGAAAAACCATCTTTCGAGAAAAATGCAAAGTTAAAAGTTTCAAATGTAACTGAGAGTTCAGTAACAGCGACTTTCCCGCAAGCAGTGGATAATCTACTTGTTCATTCTTATCGTTTACAAGCAAGAGATAAAGAAACAGGAGAAATTAAAAATAAGTTATTAGCATTCTCAGAGTTTTATCGTGATCCAGTGCCGAAAGAACTTACGTTTACATTAGGTGGGCTAGATAGTGGAAAAACATACACGCTAGAAGCAGTTGCGATCGATTCATTCGAAAATGAAAGTGAACAGCCATTACAAGCAGAAGTAACAACGAAAAAAGAAATTATTGATCCGAATGTGAAAGTGCCAAAGGCGGATGTATTTGATGTTAACTTTTTAGATGGTATATTTAAAGATAACTCATCATTTGGAAGTAAAGGCGATGTAAAAGGGAATGTATCAATTGAATATGATAAATCATTGAAAAAGCATGTAATGAAATTAAATGGAAAAGCAAACACATTTGGCTATATCCCGTTTTCAGCAGCGCAAAAAGAGAAAGTGGCGAATACATTTACATTAGAAACGGTATTTTCTATGAATGAAATTCGTGGTCAAGCTATTATGGAAAATACAGAGAGCGGCGGAATTGGGTTCGAATCTACTGGAACTGGATATGTAGAATTATGGGCTCATATTGGTGGTAGCTATAAACGTATAGGTACACAATTAGAGGCAAATAAAACATATCATTTAACAGGAACGTATAATGGAAATGAATTAGCAATCTATGTAGATGGAAAAAAAGTAAATAGTCAGCCAGTGACAGGTAAAGTATATCATCCGAATGTACCATTCGCGATTGGTGCAGATCCAACAAGTGATGGTAACGGTGGGGTTCCATTACATGGACAAGTTGCGCTTGCAAAATTATATAGTAAAGCACTTACTTCATCTGAAATAGTAGCGGCATACAATGAGTTTACAAATCGCACAAAACTAGAAGAATTAAATGCTTTATATGAAGAGATTGGTAAAGCAAAAGAAACATTAGCAGGTTCTTATGAATTCGGTGAAAAGCCGGGCCAATATTCACAAGCTGCCTTTACAGAATTACAAACAAGTTATAATGGAGCAAAAGCAGTATTTGAAAATATGGCGACGACAGGTGAGCAAGCAGTTGGGGCATATCACAGTTTAAAAACAGCACATCAAACATTTATACAATCAAAAGTAGTTGACCAAAAACCAGAAACGCCAAAAGAGAAATTACAAAAAACAATTGATGCAGCAAAAGTTTTATTAGAAAAAGTTCAAGTAGGACAAGAACCAGGACAATATCAAGAAGGCCCAGTGAAAGCATTAGAAGGAAAAATCAAAGTAGCGGAATCTGTAGTAAAAGATACAAAAGTAAAAGATCAGTATGTAGAAACAACGAATCGTACATTAGAATATGCGATGCAGCTTGTTGAAAAGAGTGTAAATAAGTAAGAGAATGGGAAGCTTGCCTTGGGCGAGCTTCTTTTATTAGTAGGAATTTATGTCGTATCGCCGATATATGTAGTGATTCCGCCGATATATTATTTCATGTTACAATAAAGAGAGATGAAACAAACGTAAAGGGGCGAAAGATTTGGAAGAGCAAAAGCTAAAAAGAATTCTTGAATATGTATGGATTGCAGTTGTGCTCCTTGTTGGATATTATTTTTTGAAAGATAAAAGCAAATGGGTTCTGTTTTTAATGACTTTTCTATTAGCAGGATTAGGAGCATTGTTTATTAACTTTTTCTTTGATAGTGTAACTGCATGGAAAAAGAAAAAGAAGGAAACAAAATAATAAAGTGAAACTTTAATCAGTGGGGGATTTCTTCATCCCCCACTGATTGCTAGCCCACACTAATCGGGCTTTTGTGGGCAGTTCATGCGGGATAAAAGAGAATGGATATGCGAAACTGGAAGCTTGTGTACCAATTGGTTGTAATGATGATTGTAATTACGATTGGTATTGTAAATTACTCGTCATCAATAAGAAATTGTGCCTGGTTTACAGCTTGCATCGACATATTGTTCATTCTACAAACGTTAACAAAAAAACAAACTCGAACGTAAAGCAGCTCGCTAATATAGCGAGCTGTTTTTCATGCTTTTTTTTGTTCACCATTATTTTCTTTGGTCAGTAAATGGCTATTACGTCTAGAGTAGAAGAAATATACACATAGTCCAATGACAAGCCAAACAGCAAATCCTTTCCAAGTTGTTGCAGAAAGGTTAATCATTAAATAGAGACAACAACAAATTGCAACAATTGGTAATATAGGTACGAATGGTGCACGGAAACCTCTTTTTAAATCTGGGTGTGTTTTGCGTAAAATAAGTACAGCAAAGCAAACGAATGTAAAGGCTGTTAGTGTACCGATGTTCACTAAATTTGCAAGTAGATGTAAATCTAGTAATCCTGCTAATAAAGCTGCTGCAATGCCAGTAATCCACGTATTTAATAGAGGTATTTTAACTCTTTGATTCACGCGAGCTAATGCTTTTGGAAGTAGCCCGTCACGGCTCATTGCATAGGAAACGCGAACTTGCCCATACATAACGACTAAAATAACGGTTGTCATTCCTGTCATTGCACCGACAGCTAATAATCCAGCAATGGTGTCTTCACCAACGAAATGAAGCGCAAAAGCAACTGGATCTGAAACATCTAGTTGTGTATAAGGAACCATCCCTGTTAAAACAAAGGATACAATCATATAGAGTACCGTACAAATGAGAAGGGAACCGATAATTCCAATTGGTAAATCTCGCTGTGGTTTTTTCGTTTCTTCAGCAGCTGTTGCAATGGCATCAAATCCTAGAAAGGCAAAAAATACTGTTGCTGCACCTGTAATAATCCCATCATATCCAAATGGTAAAAACGGTGTCCAATTTTCCGGTTTGACGTATTTTGCACCTGCTACGATAAAGGCAATAATCACTGCTAATTTAACTAATACCATAATATTATTAATGCGAGCACTTTCGCGTACACCGAAGCTAAGAAGCAGTGTAATAAAAAGTAAAATACATACAGCTGGTAAATCGATTATTCCGCCTTTTCCCATTCCAGGGGCCGAGGCGATAATGGCGGGTAGATGAATATTAAATCCGGAAAGTAACGATTGTAAATATCCTGACCATCCGACAGCAACCGCCGCAACTGCCAGTAAATATTCTAGCATTAAACACCAGCCAACAATGAAGGCAACGACTTCTCCAACTGTCATATACGCATATGTGTAAACGCTTCCTGAAATAGGGATAGAAGAAGCAAATTCTGCATAGCAGAAGGCCACACATGCACAGGTAAATGCAGCAATAAGAAAAGATAGCATAATACCAGGACCAGAATGTTTGGCCGCAACAATTCCTGTTAAGACGAAAATACCTGTCCCAATTACAGCTCCAATTCCTAAAAAGGTTAAATCTAACGCAGTTAACGTTCTTTCTAATTGCCGTGGTGATTCAGTAGTAAGTGGTTTTTTTCGTAATAATGATTTCACTTGGACTCTCCCCTCATTCTTCGATTTTCACAACTGCGAATATAATACGAGCCCACTGCAAAATAGTCCATAAGCGAATAGAGGTACAGTTGTGTGCTTTGATAAAAAATCTAGAATTGCTGTAGTCATTTTATTATATTTCAGAATATTTTGTCAAATAAAAATGTAACAAATAAAATCTTAGATGTAAGGAAAAACTAACACCAAAAATAGATGTATTTTATAAAGTAGGAGAAGATATTATGCTGTTTTATTTTGAAATTGTCGTTATTTTACTTTGTACGAAATTAGCTGGTGATATTAGTGTTAGACTTGGTCAACCATCGGTACTAGGAAAATTAATTGTTGGAATTATTATTGGTCCCGCTGTTTTTGGAATTATTAATAGTTCTGAACTTATTGATGAACTTAGTGAAATTGGTGTTCTGTTACTCATGTTTATGGCAGGATTAGAAACTGATTTGGAGGAATTAAATCGCAATTTGAAATCTTCATTCGCAGTAGCGATGGGAGGTATCATTTTTCCTTTCCTCGGCGGATATTTGGCGGGACTCGCATTTGGGATGTTACAATCACATGCCATTTTCCTAGGATTACTGCTCTGTGCAACATCAGTGAGTATTTCTGTTCAAACATTGCGAGACTTAGGGAAAATGAATACAAGGGAAAGTACAACGATTTTAGGGGCTGCTGTATTTGATGACGTTATCGTTGTTATTTTATTAGCCTTTGTTATGAGTTTTTTAGGCACACAAGATGTGAGTATTACACTTGTTATCGCTAAGAAAATCATTTTTTTCGTAAGTATTGTTTTCATTGGATGGAAAGTGGTTCCGTGGATTATGAAAATGTTGGTGCCGCTCCGTGTGTCAGAGGCGTTAATTAGTGCAGCACTTATTATTTGTTTTTCATTTGCTTACTATAGTGAGCAAATGGGGATTGCTGGTATCATTGGTGCATTTGCTGCGGGGATTGCCATTTCACAAACAACATATAAACACGAAGTAGAACATAAAATAGAACCGATTGC
>Ga0102589_1005558_pt1 | contig 10933 bp, 4 predicted proteins | sample AraplaMF_Col_mLB_FD_76858 | JGI IMG/M metagenome (GOLD analysis project Ga0102589, IMG submission 76858) | Arabidopsis root microbial communities from the University of North Carolina, USA - plate scrape MF_Col_mLB | ecosystem: Host-associated > Plants > Roots > Endosphere | place: USA... | reverse complement strand
GGTTGATACGAAAGAAGTAAGTGAAGCAACAGGGTGGAAATATACATTTAAAGATTTAGCAGCATACGATGCAGACGGCGCTGCCTACAAATATGAAGTGAAAGAACAACCAGTAGTAGGATATGAAGCAAAAGTGAATGGTTATGACATCACGAATACAAAGGTTGGCCAAACAAAAGTAGAAGGAACGAAGACGTGGAAAGACGATAATGCGAAAGATCGTCCGAAAATGATCAAAGTAGACTTATTCCAAAATGGCAAATTGATTGATACGAAAGAAGTAAGTGAAGCAACAGGTTGGAAATACGAATTTAAAGATTTAGCAGCATACGATGCAGATGGCAAAGCCTACAAGTATGAAGTGAAAGAACAACCGGTAGATGGATATCAAACAGAAGTAAATGGTTATGATATCACGAATACAAAAATCAAGGACGAACCAGGTGTAGATCCAGACAAAGATCCAGACAAAGATCCAAACAAAGATCCAGACAAAGATCCAAACAAAGATCCAGACAAAGATCCAAACAAAGATCCAAACAAAGATCCAAATACAAATACAAACATAAATAGCGATCCAAAAGTTCCACCTACTAAAGAAAATGATAAGACGACAGCATTACTTCCTAAAACAGGTGGAACACCAACGGAAATGATTTCAATTATTGGAGGTATGGTATTGTTCGTTTTAGGTGGATTCCTATTCGTTCGTCAACGAATGAGATAATAAACAACTGGTTCTGGTGCAAGAAATCTATCAAACGTGGACATGCTGATCCTAGTAACTTAGAAAGACTGGAGATTATGTATATCAAAGTCAAATGATTTCAAATAGAAACTATCAAGGTATTATCTTGTTAATAGTAAGTGACTTAGTGAAGATAATAGGAGAACATAGATTATCTAATGCGTATACCCGATTGGTGAGGGCTTTCCATCAGTGGGAGATGAAGACCCCTCACCGGTGGAAGTTTCACCTTATAGCGTGCCGTTGATTCAGAAGGAAAACTGATTTTTATTTAGGAAAAACAAGAGATCATAAGGCCGCAAAGCGCTTTTTCAAGAAAGCTTTGCGGTCTTTTTATATTTCAAATCCGTGTGCTATCACTCTACACAAGTATCTGGCGTAGAGTCGAAGGAAGAGAAAAAGATGCCAGCAAGCATTACGAAAAGACAGGTGAAATATCTAAATCACAATGTAGAACAAAATTATCGTTGTATTAGGAAACTGTTTAAAGTGCTCGTTTTATTTTCTGAATAATTAGTTTCCCCGAGAGTTATAATGATATATTAAATAAAAAGGAGATGGGTTAAATAATGAGATATACACTTAAAGACCTTATAAATATAAACGAGTTCAAGAACATAACAGAACAATTTTATAATTTAACTAAAGTTCCATACTGTCTCCTCGATAATAATCAAAATGTTATATTTTTCAAAGGCGAACCTTTTTTTTATAATCAAAAAAGCAAATTGTTCAAAGAAACTCATATTCCCATCGTTATTGAACAGGAGCATATAGGGACCTTTGTTATTGGGACAAGTATTAATAAAGAGGTTATTGTAGATTCTCAGATAACACCTTTTAAATGTATTGTAAATCTCATTGAAGAGATGGCAACTCAACAATTATACTTAAAAAATTTTCATGAAAAAAATTCACAAATAAAAACCGTAACACAACATGATGAAAATCATTTATATAGCATATTACAAAATATGCCGATTATGATTAATGCTCTTGATGAAAAAGGAAGTATTATTATGTGGAATCGAGAATGTGAATTAGTAACTGGATATAGTGCAGATGAAATTATTAACAATCCTAGAGCAATAGAATTGCTACACCCTGATAAAGCTTATAGAGATCAGTTATGTAACGATTTATTAAAAAATGGAAATGATTTTAGGGATTGGGAAGTGAACATAACTTGTAAAAATGGTGAGATAAAAACTATCATGTGGTCAAATATATTACAGAGTATTCCTATTTTAGGATGGAATATTGGAGCAATTGGGATTGATATAACTAACCGTAAGAGAATGGAAGAAAATCTTAAACAAACATCGGCTGAACTGGAATTAATTTTTAAAGCAATTCCTGATTTATACTTTTTGTCAGACCTTGATGGGACCATTAGGAAGTGTAAAACTAATTCTATATCTAAATTTTATGTTCAAATCGAAGAATTTATAGGGAAAAAAATTCAAGAGGTATTACCTGTTTCTATAACAAAGCAATTTGAGAAAGCCATTAATCAAATACAAATTTCAGCTGTTCCGGTTTTAATAGATTATCCTCTACAACTAGATGATGAAATTTATTATTTTGAAGCGAGACTTTTACCGCTTTTTAAGGATAAAATTATGATTATTGTACGTGATATTACAGAACGTAAAAAAACAACGGAATTATTAAAAAAATCAGATACCCTTAAAGCAGTAGGGCAATTGGCAGCTGGAATTGCTCATGAAGTTCGTAACCCTTTAACAGTAATTAAAGGGTTCATGCAATTATTACAACAAGAAGTAGGAGAAGACAAGGAATATTTTAGGCTAATATTTTCTGAAATCAGAGGTATTGAAACAATTCTTCAAGAATTTTTATCTATTGCAAAACCGAACGTTGTAGTATTTGAACCTAAAAATCTTTGTACTATATTAGATAACGTGGTTGCTTTAATAAGTACGCAAGCAATTATGAAGAATATTCATATTACATTAAACATGGATTTTGAAAATTTATTGGTTGAATGCTGCGAAATTCAATTAAAACAAGTTTTTTTTAATATTTTACAAAATTCTATTGAAGCTATACAGAATGGTCAAGAAATCACCATTAACGTGAAAAAACATAATAGTACCGAGGTTATGATTTGTATTTCAGATAAAGGAGTAGGTATTCCACCAGAAAGAATTAAAAGGCTAGGGGAACCTTTCTATAGTACAAAAGAAAAGGGAACGGGTGTTGGGCTTATGATTAGTTATCAAATTATTGAAAGTCATGGTGGAAAAATAAACATAAGAAGCCAAGTAGGGAAAGGAACCACTGTTATAGTATTTTTGCCCATTTATAATAATACGGTTGTTGATTTTAGCTGAAAACTGGATTGATAATTTACAATATGAAGGAAGATAAAGGACGTTTTTGGGGATATAAATTTATCCCCGCTATTTGCGAGCATTAAGACTCCCACCTCAAGATTCCGAGAGAAGCGAAGAAGATAGGTGGGAGATAACTGCCCGTAAATACCCGATTGGTGAGGGCTAATAATCAGTGGAGGATGAAGAAAACTCCACTGATTAAAGTTGTACTTTATTTCTCAATATGTAACATCCTGTCAAATAATGATAGATTATCATACAATAATAATGAAGGATTTTTACATAAAATTATGGAACTTTAATAAATACATCTCCATATGTCGTATCTACCATTTCCTCTTTACAATAAGCGATGATAAAGTAGAGATAGGAATATAGCAAAGGGGTAAATTGTAGAATGGATTTTCAAACAATCAAAGAGTATTTTTCAGCAGAAAATATGGATCAGCTTGTAGCTAGTTATCGGGCACTTGGACCGCTCCTTGGTATTAGCTTGCCGATGGTAGAGGCACTTATCCCGGCACTGCCACTTATTTTGTTTGTGATGGCAAATGCAGTTGCCTTCGGGTTTTGGCTTGGTTTTTTGTATTCATGGCTTGGATCGGTTCTTGGTGCATTAATTGTATTTTCAGTTATTCGTCGTTTTGGAAGAAGTCGATTCTTCTCGTTTGTGAATAAACATCCGAAAGTGCGCAAAGCGATGGGATGGATTGAGCGGAAAGGATTCGCACCTATTTTTATATTATTTTGTTTTCCTTTTACGCCGTCTGCACTTATTAATGTTGTGGCTGGTTTATCACGTATTAGTAGACGACAATTTGTGTTAGCGTTAGCGCTTGGAAAGTTAGTCATGATTCTTATTTTAAGTTATATTGGGCATGATTTAACTTCTTTTATCCATAAGCCTGTGAAAACTATTATTGTCATAGGTGTCATTTTTATTTTATGGTATGTCGGTAAGAAGATTGAGGTAAAGCTAGAACTACATTAAGACTAGTCTTCACTGTAATTACAACTTCATTATAGGAAAAGGGTGAGGGGAGAGGCGGATGAAGCGAGCTTTGAAAAAAGAAGGCCTAGAGTGGATGAGAACAATCTTTATAGGTGTGCTATTAGCTGTTTTTTTTCGAACGTTTTTCTTCTCAACGTATGTTGTAGAGGGAAAGTCAATGATGCCGACACTTCAAGATGGAAATATGCTTGTTGTGAATAAGGTTAGCTATCAAGTTGGGGAGTTGAACCGATTTGATGTTGTCGTGTTTCATGCGAATAAAAAGGAAGACTATGTAAAGCGAATTATCGGTTTACCAGGCGATCGGATTGAATATAAGCATGACAAATTGTATATAAACGGTCAATTTATTGATGAGCCTTATTTGGAAACATATAAGAGGAAAGCGGAAGGCCGGCAGTTGACAGGTGATTTTACGTTAGAAGAATTAACGAGAGAAAAGGCTGTTCCGAAGGGGTATATTTTTGTGATTGGTGATAACCGTCTCGGCAGTTGGGATAGCAGGCATTTTGGATTTGTAAAAGCAGATACTGTTGTCGGGAAAGTGGATTTACGCTATTGGCCGATTAATGAAGTGCAGACGAATTTTTCAAAAGGATAATGAAAGAGTTTACAGCTTATAGGGAAGGAAAAGACAAGCAGCCTCTGTTTGTCTTTTTTCCTGTCCTATAATACAATGATGACAGCAAACTAACGTTCGTTATGTAAGTGAAAGGTGGGGATTACATGTCGCTTCGATTTGTGATTGGACGAGCTGGAAGTGGAAAAAGTACATTTTGTTTACATGAAGTGCAAGAAGAATTAGGGCAGCGTCCAAGAGGCGAAACAATTTTATATCTTGTACCGGAACAAATGACGTTCCAAACGCAGCAAGCTTTAATAGGTAATGAAGGAGTTAGCGCCTCCATCAGGGCGCAAGTTTTTAGTTTTTCAAGGTTAGCGTGGAAGGTCTTGCAAGAAGTTGGTGGTGCAAGCCGCCTTCATATTGATGAGGCTGGCGTGCATATGTTACTACGTAAAATTGTAGAAGCGCGTAAAGAAGGATTGTATGTGTTTCAAAAAGCAGCAGAACAAAATGGCTTTTTTGAACATTTAGGCAGCATGATTGCCGAGTTTAAACGTTATAATGTAACGCCATCGAATGTATATGAGATGTGGCAACAGTTAGATGCTCATAGTAGCGGTGATGAGCAAAAATTATTAGCAAATAAAATGTACGATCTTCAGCTTTTATATGATGATTTTGAACGGGCTTTAATTGGTAAATATTTAGATTCAGAAGATTATTTACAGTTGCTTGTAGAAAAGCTTCCGGATTCTGATTATGTAAAAGGCGCAGAAATTTATATAGACGGATTTCATTCATTTTCACCTGGGGAATTAGAGATTATTAGACAGCTCATGATTTGCGGAGCAAGAATAACAATTACGTTAACAGTAGATGAAAAAACATTATCGCAGCCAACAAGTGAACTAGATTTGTTTTATCAAACAGTACTTACGTATGAAAAGGTAAAACAACTGGCACGTGAGGAGAAAATCGCAGTTGAAAGTACAATTTCAATGAGCGAACAGCCACGTTTTCTTTCGCCAGCATTGGCACATCTAGAAGCTGAGTTTGAATCTCGTCCGTCTAAGAAGTTCCAAAGTGAACCAGACATTACATTATATACAGCGGCAAACTTGCGAGCGGAAGTTGAAGGTGTAGCTAGGGAAATTCGCAGACTTGTTGCGGAAGAGGAGTATCGCTACAGAGATATTACGGTTCTTCTTCGTAATGGAGAAAGCTATTATGATGTAATGAAAACATTGTTTACTGATTACGATATTCCGCACTTTATCGATGAAAAGCGTCCAATGTCACATCATCCATTGATTGAATGCATTCGTTCTGCATTAGAAGTCATTAGTGGGAATTGGCGTTATGATGCTATTTTTCGCTGTATAAAAACGGAATTATTATATCCGTTGGATGTGAGAAAAGAATCAATGCGCGAAGAAATGGATGAGTTTGAAAATTACTGTTTAGCATATGGCGTACAAGGAAAGAGATGGACGGCAGATGAGCCGTGGACGTATCGTCGTTATCGTTCGCTAGATGGAGTAAACGGAATGCAAACAGATAGCGAACGTGAAATGGAAGAGAAAATAAACCGCCTTCGTGATGTGGTAAGGACACCAATTATTCGTTTGCAGAAGCGTTTAAAACGTGCAAGTTCAGTTGTACAAATGTGTGAAGCGGTTTATTTATTTTTAGAAGAATTAGATGTTCCTAAAAAACTGGAAGATTTGCGTATGCGTGCTGAGGCAGAAGGGAATTTTCTATTTGCAAGTGACCATGATCAAGTTTGGGAAGAAGTAATGAATCTTCTTGATACATTTGTAGAAATGCTTGGTGAGGAAAAGATGTCTCGTTCAATGTTTATCGATGTAATGACAACGGGACTTGAGGCACTTCAATTTGCAAATATCCCGCCTTCTTTAGATCAAGTGCTCATTGCGAACATTGATCGTTCAAGGTTATCGGATATTCGCGCGGCTTTTGTGATTGGTGCGAATGAAGGAATCATTCCGGCAGCCCCTTCAGATGAAGGGATGTTATCGGATGAAGAAAGGGAATTTCTCGTTACGGCTGGTGTAGAATTAGCACCAACAACAAGGCAGACGTTATTAGAAGAGCAATTTGTTATTTATCAAACAGTAACTCGTGCATCTGAGAAGTTATATATTTCTTGTCCCCTTGCGGATGAAGAAGGAAAGACGCTACTTTCATCTAGCTTTATTAAGAAAGTGAAAAGAATGTTTCCTTCTGTTAAAGAAGTATTTGTAACGAATGATGTGAATGATTTATCTCGTCAGGTACAAATTTCGTATGTAGCAACGCCAGAGGTTACCTTGTCATATGTAACGCAGCAATTACAAAATTGGAAACGATATGGTTTTGAAGGGAACCTTGATTTTTGGTGGGATGTTTACAACTTCTATGTTACATCGCCCGAGTGGAAGCAAAAAAGTAGTCGTGTACTATCTAGTTTATTTTATCGAAACCGTGCGCAGAAGCTTAGCTCAGTTGTAAGTAGAGATCTATACGGAGATAAAATTAAAGGAAGCGTCTCTCGCATGGAATTATTTAATCGCTGCGCATATGCTCATTTTGCGCAGCACGGATTATCGCTGAGAGAGCGTGATATTTTTAAATTAGATGCACCGGATATCGGCGAATTATTCCATGCAGCACTAAAGAAAATTGCAGATAAGTTACTCAGAGAAAATCGCACTTGGGCTGATTTATCGATAAAAGAGTGTGAGCATCTTTCTGCTGTAGTAATTGAAGAAATCGCACCGTTATTACAAAGACAAATTTTATTAAGTTCTAATCGGAATTATTATTTGAAACAAAAGTTACAGCAAATCATTTTCCGTACGTCACTTATCCTTCGTGAACATGCGAAGTCCAGTGGGTTTGTGCCAGTTGATTTAGAGGTTCCATTTGGTATGGGCGGGACAGGCTCACTTCCGCCGATGGAGTTTTCGTTGCCGAACGGTGTGAAAATGGAAGTTGTTGGCCGGATTGACCGTGTAGATAAAGCGGAAGACGAAAATGGTACCTTCCTTCGCATTATTGATTATAAATCGAGTACAAAAGCTTTAGATTTAACAGAAGTATATTATGGGTTAGCACTTCAAATGTTAACGTATTTAGACGTTGTTATTTCAAATGCGAATACGTGGATGAAAAAAGATGGAACGGCATCACCTGCTGGCGTTTTATATTTCCATATCCATAATCCGATTGTGGAGATGAAGGGCGATGCTTCAGAAGAAGAGATTGAAAAGGAAATTTTAAAGAAATTTAAAATGAAAGGTCTCGTACTAGGAGATGCGGATGTTGTTCGATTGATGGATAACAAGCTTTCAACGGGAAGTTCAGACATTATTTCTGCGGGTCTAAAAAAAGATGGTAGCTTCAGTGCGCGTTCTAGTATTGCAAGTGAGCAAGAATTTACAACTTTACAGCAATATGTACATCATACATTTGAAAATATCGGGAAAGACATTACAGAAGGTGTTATTGATATCGCACCGTATAAAATGGGGAACAAAGCAGCTTGTACATTCTGTAATTTCCGTTCTGTTTGTCAGTTTGATGAATCACTTGAAGATAATCAGTTTCGCACGTTAAAAGATATGAAAGATAGTGAAGCGATGGAGAAAATGAGAGAGGAGGTTGGCGGAGAATGATAGAGAATTGGCCAAAGAAACCTGAAGGTAGTCAATGGACAGATGATCAATGGAAGGCAGTTGCCCGAGATGGCCGTGATATTTTAGTAGCGGCGGCAGCGGGATCGGGAAAGACAGCGGTACTTGTAGAAAGAATTATTCGCAAAATTATTAATGCCGAGAATCCAGTAGATGTGGATCGTTTGCTTGTCGTAACATTTACAAATGCAGCGGCACAAGAGATGAAAAATAGAATTGGTGAAGCGTTAGAAAAAGTATTAATTGATGAGCCAGGATCAGGGCATGTTCGGAAACAGCTCAGCTTATTAAATAAAGCATCAATTTCAACCATTCACTCGTTCTGTTTACAAGTGATTCGAACGTACTATTATATGCTCGACGTTGATCCGCGTTTTCGCATTGCTAATCAGACGGAAAATGAATTATTAAAAGAAGAAGTATTAGATGACATATTAGAAGAGGAATATGGAATCGAAGGAAATGACATTTTCTTTGAACTAGTTGATCGATATACGAGCGATCGTAGTGATAATGACCTGCAGCGTATGATTTTAGCGCTTCATACGGAATCGAGGGCGCATCCAGATCCAGAGAAGTGGCTGGATAAGCTTGTCGAAGCATATGATGTGGAAGGGAAATCAATTGAAGACTTAACGTATGCAACTTATTTATTAGAAGATGTGAAGTTTCAGCTGGAAACTGCTGAAAAGCATATTCGGAAAGCAATTGAGTTGGCTATGCTTCCGGATGGGCCAGCGCCCCGCATTGAGACATTACAGGCGGACCTTGTGTTACTCGGGACGTTATCTAGTGCAGCACATCAGTCTTGGACAAGTGTATATGAAGCGATGAAAAATGTTTCGTGGCAAACGTTAAAGCGTATTAAAAAGAGTGATTACAATGAAGAGATTATCAAACAAGTAGATTCACTTAGAAATAAAGCGAAAGATGAAGTGAAGAAGCTACAAGAAGAGTTGTTTAGCCGGAAACCAGAAAGCTTTTTACGTGATTTCAAGGATATGCACCCTGTACTAGAAAAGCTTGTTCAGATTGTAAAAGTATTTACTGAGCGTTTTCAAACGATAAAGCGTGATAAAGGAATGGTTGATTTCACAGATTTAGAGCATTTTTGCTTACAAATTTTAAGTGAACGTACGAACGATGGCGAGCTTCGTCCATCACCAGTTGCGCTTCAATATCGGAATAAATTTGCCGAAGTACTTGTCGATGAATATCAAGATACGAACTTTGTGCAGGAGTCAATTATTAAGTTTGTAACGAAAGACGTTGAACAAGAAGGTAATCTGTTTATGGTCGGCGACGTAAAACAGTCGATATACCGATTCCGATTAGCAGAGCCTGGCTTATTTCTAGGAAAGTATAAACGTTTTACACCTGAAGGAATAGACGGCGGGATGAAGATTGATTTAGCCAAAAACTTCCGCAGTCGTCATGAAGTACTAGCAGGTACGAACTTTATTTTTAAACAAATTATGGGCGAAACTGTCGGGGAAATCGATTACGATGCTGATGCTGAACTAAAGTTAGGTGCGAGCTACCCAGAAGGAGAAGATGTAGCAGCCGAACTGTTATGTATTCATCAGTCTGAGGGAGAAGAATCGGTAGAGGGAGAAGACGGTGTAGAAGTAGAAAAAGCACAGCTTGAAGCACGTTTAATGGCGCAGCGAATTAAAGCGATGGTTGATTCAGGTTATGAAGTATATGATCGTAAAACAGATAGCATGCGCCCTGTGAAATACCGTGACTTTGTCATTTTACTTCGCTCGATGCCGTGGGCTCCGCAAATTATGGAAGAGTTAAAATTACAAGGCATTCCTGTTTACGCTGAGCTCGCGACAGGTTATTTTGAAGCGACAGAAGTGACCGTTATGATGAATGTGTTTCGGGTAATTGATAATCCGATGCAAGATATTCCGCTTGCTGCTGTGCTTCGTTCCCCGATTGTTGGGTTAAATGATGAAGAGCTTGCGATGTTACGTGCTCATGAGAAAAAAGGTTCGTTTTATGAAGTGATGCGTTCCTTCTTACAAGGCGCGCCACTTGAAGAAGAGGCAGAATTACATGGGAAATTACAATGGTTCTATAATCTCTTGCAAGTGTGGCGTGAATTTGCGCGCCAGCAGTCTCTTTCTGATTTAATTTGGAAAGTATATCGTGAGACGGGTTATTACGATTTCGTTGGTGGTCTTCCAGCGGGAAAACAGCGTCAAGCTAACTTACGCGTACTATATGATCGCGCAAGGCAGTACGAAGCAACATCTTTCCGCGGGTTATTCCGTTTCCTTCGCTTTATTGAACGTATTTTAGAGCGCGGGGACGACATGGGAACAGCGAGAGCGCTTGGCGAACAAGAAGATGTGGTTCGAATTATGACGATTCATAAAAGTAAAGGGTTAGAGTTCCCAGTTGTATTTGTAGCGGGGCTTGGACGCCGTTTTAATACACAAGATTTAATGAAACGATTCTTATTACACAAAGATTTCGGTTTTGGATCACAGTTTATTGATCCTCGTAAACGAATTAAATATACAACGTTATCACAACTAGCCA
>Ga0102589_1005557_pt1 | contig 10935 bp, 9 predicted proteins | sample AraplaMF_Col_mLB_FD_76858 | JGI IMG/M metagenome (GOLD analysis project Ga0102589, IMG submission 76858) | Arabidopsis root microbial communities from the University of North Carolina, USA - plate scrape MF_Col_mLB | ecosystem: Host-associated > Plants > Roots > Endosphere | place: USA... | reverse complement strand
TGATGTGTAAAACTAAACTGTATATCGGAATCAGCAGTGAAATGAATATTATCATTATACATATTGTCAGCTATATACATAATGGAATATTTAGATTTATTCAATGCAAAGAATCTCATAGAAAAACGTTCTATGAATGACATGTCTTGATCTTTTAAATATTCTTTCCAGCTTGGGTCATTGCTAGGTATATTTTTTCCTTCCCATAATGGTAACGTATAGCTGTCCGCACTTACTTTAGGCCATGTAAATTCATTAGCTCCTTCAGACTTAGTAGATTTTAACTTAATACTTAAATAGGATTCTTTCTTTCCAATCTTCACATCTATTTGGTCATCTGGATAATTCCAAGATATACAATCATGTTTTTTTATTAGATTTGTTATTTTTTTCTTCGGTAGTGGTAAGGAAGCATTTTCTCTCACACCATCTTTTTCCACAAAAATTTCACCGGTTTCAGGATTCACATCAAAAGTAAAATTTTTGTATTGAGAAACTACGTTTTGTCCCTTTGTTGTAATATCCTTTTGTTGCGCATAACTCAGGGATGGTAATGTAAGACATATTGAACTCATCAAAATTGGAATGACTAGCTTGTTCATTTTTTTATTCATACTTATAAACCTCCTTTTTTGTATTTCTATCATACAAATACATTGTGACATGAATGTGACAATGTATTTTATTATTATTTAGCTTAATGATGAGTGGATCAAAAAAGAACGAATTCTTGCCGTGCCCCCTCAAGTCTCGAATGATCCTCACGCAAAAGAGACTTGTCCATGACAAGCCTCTTCCCCGCCCTATTTGTTTATACTATTCTCAACAAGCCCAGTGGCATCCTCTAATGTGCGTTGCATACTATCTGCACGTTGGTCCGTCATATTTTGATCACGTACAGCTGCTTCGGCTACTTGTATTTTTTGCTCTAATGCTTTCACTGGTTCATTCTTGTATTGCCCTACCTCTGTTCCTACTTGTATCTTTGTTAAGAAATCTTTTGCTCTATTAATCTTTACTTGAAGTTTTTCTTTCGCCGTTTGTGGCTTTTCTTCTGCCACTTTAGAATGTAAAAAGGTTTGATGTGCCGTTTGTAACGATTGATACATTGTAACGATTTCTTCTTTTGTTACCATCATTCTTTCAAACGTTTCTTTTGCACCGTTATATGCTTTTTGTAATGCGGCAAACGCTTTTTGTGAATATTGACCAGGCTTCTCTCCAAATTCGTAAGTACCTGCCAATGTTTCTTTTACCTTATTCATTTCTTCATATAAGTTATCGATCTCTTCTATTTTTATCCGATTATTAAACTCATTATAAGCCGCTTTCACTTCAGAAGGCGTTAGTGCCTTACTATATAGTCTTGCAAGTACAACTTTTCCATTTAATGGAACATCACCATTGCCAGAGCTTGTTGGATCTGCTCCAATCGCAAATGGTACGTTTGGATGATACACTTTCCCCGTTACTCGCTGACTATTTACTTTTTTTCCATCTACATATACTGCAAGTTCACTTCCATTATATGTTCCTGTTAGATGGTATGTTTTATTAGCTTCTAGCTGTACACCAATACGTTTATAACTGCCACCAATATGTGCCCATAATTCTACATAACCAGAACCTGTTGATTCAAATCCAATTCCACCGCTTTCGGTATTTTCCATAATTGCTTGATTGCGAATTTGATTCATAGAAAACACTGCTTCCAGTGTAAAGGAATCCTTTACCTTTTCTTTTTGCTCATTTGAAAATGGAATATATCCATATGTATTATTCCGTCCACTTAATTTCATTACGTGTTTCTTTAAAGGTTTCTCATACTCAATTGCTACATTTCCTTTTACACTTCCATTTGCACCAAACGATGAATAATCTTTAAAAGTACCATCTAAAAAGTTCACATCGAATACATCTGCTTTCGGTACTTTCGCATTCGGATCAATTACTTCTGTATTCGTTTCAAATTCTTCGCGCAAAGGAGCACTACTTTCATTTCCAAATGAATCTAATGCTGTTACTTCTATGTTATATTCCGTATTAATCTCTAGTCCACCTAATGTAAATGTCAGCTCTTTAGGCACCGGATCCCGGTAGAACTCGGAGAAGGCTAAAAGTTGGTTTTTCACCTTTCCTGTTGCTTTCTCTTTTGCTTGCAAACGGTATGAGTGAACGAGTAAATTATCCACAGCTTGCGGAAATGCCGCTTTCACAGATGTCTCTGTTATATTCGAAAGTTTCAGCTTTGCATCTTGTAAAAATGCCGGCTTTTCCTTATCACGATCTTCTGTATACTTAAAAGATTCTTTCTTTGCTGGAAGTTCAACTACCCACGGCTCACCTGTCCAAGAGTTCGTATGAAAATCACGGCGATGAATCGTCACTTTTTGATCGTCTACTTCTACCAATAAACCTTGGCTTAATGTTTCAGCTCCCGGCGGAATATTTCCTTGTACTTTTCCGCTTTCCACTTCCATATAACTAACTGATGATGTACCAATAGACGTAAAGTCTTTTTGGTGAATTGACCTTGGATCATCAAGTGGATAATGAGAATGACCAGAAAACGTTACAGCTTGTGGATACTCTTTCAAGACTTCATTAATTTTGGCACTATCATTTGTCCCCCATTCATGACTCCCGTACACTGTTCCTTTAATTTGCTGATGTAAAAAGACAAAGATTGGCTTATTTGGATCAGCTTGCTTCGCTTTTACTAATTCCTGCTTCAACCAATTAATTTGTGTATCTGAATAATATCCATGTGTCACTCCATTTTCCGGGCTCATCACAAGAAAATGATAGCCTTTTACAACTTTGTGATAATAGATAGATTCCATTCCTGTTTTTTTAAGAAAACGTTTCTGTGCATCATGTGCCAATAATCCGTTCCAATAATCATGGTTACCTAAAGCATACATAGCAGTTGCATTTTGATTTCCATATTGCTTATAAGTTTGGAAGAAACGATCATACTGCTGCGTCGAGCCACTGTCTGTAAAATCACCAACAACTACAAAAGCATCTTGTCTTGGAGCTACTGCGTTTAATTGCTGCAGCGCTCTTTGAAAACGAAACGTATCATCCGTTCCACTATTTTTAATGTGTACATCACTTAACACCGGAAAAACAATCTTCTTCTCTGACGATTCTTTCTCTGTTTTTTCTTCTTTTGTTTCCGCAAAACTAGTCCAAGAAAAAGATGTAAATACTAAAAAGAAAACTGCTAAAAAACCAATAAGACCTTTCACTTTACACAACATCTTTTTGATCACAAAAATCCTCCTCGCATATATTGTAAAATACAAGAATATTTTAGCGAAATGGTATTAAACTAGTATAAATTAAAGGTAAAAAATGTTAAAAATTTGTAAAACAAAGTAAAAAGCCGCCAAAATAAGGCGGTTTTCTTATCGACATTCTCTTCTATTTTTTTTTAATAAGCTTGTGCATCATGTTATCACTACATATAATTCATGAACATATTGAGAGTGCTGTGATTCTGGCCGTGTATTTTGAGAAGAAGTAAATTTGTATATTTTTCACAAGAAATCATGAAAAAGACTTAGTCCTTGTGAGGAAAATAAGCCTTTTTACTATTTAGACTCACACAAATGATCTGTGCATCAATTTAACTTTGATAAACAGATCATTTGTAAGATAATAATTCATTGTAAAGAAGTAAAGATTACATGAATGCTTTTAATAGGGTTGTTACTAACGGAATTACTCCACCTAAAAATGATAAAACTGCAATTGCGATTGCCATAATAATTCCTCCTCTTTAAATTTCTGAATATTAAGAATTATATAAATTCATTATATTACAGATTTAAGAATATGACAATATTTTTTTTATTCTCTCTAAGATTTCGAAATAGGGGTTCAGCTGAGATACGTGTATCTCGCTGAACTCCTAATACGCCCATAATAACATTTTTCACGCCACATTTATTCATGATAATTAAGTTCACTTTTTTCGTTTTGGGGCAAAGTAGTTTGTTTTGTAGGGATAGCACAATGCCCATCAAGCTAATGTTTTAGATCACCCCATGGCCATCAACTTAAGAAAAGTAAACACCCCCAAAACAAAAAAATGAGCTGATTTCTCAAAATAACTAACTGTAGAGAAAGAAAATTTTCATTTAAGGGGTACTTCAAAACCTTAGCTTGATGGCGATGGGGTATCGCCACACATCCATCAACTTAACAGAACAGGTTACCCCCAAAACGAAAAAAATGAACTTCGTTGCTATAAAAGACACAAAATTTTCGTTTAGGGGGTACTTCAAAAGGTTCTGGTGCAAAAATAAAATAAAAGAGAATAAAGCGCATATATTCTTAACTGAATCGTATCTTATGCTGCAAGTCCAAACAATTGATGGATGAATTCTTTCTGATTTTGGACAGACTGGTCCCGTAAATCAATCTGTTCTTTTTTAATCATATGCATGGCTTCTACTCCAGAAAGAATGGATGTAGCTGTGTCAAAACATTTGAACCCTAGCATAGAACGGATTCGCTTCTTTATAAAGGGATGATCTTGTTCTACTATGTTATTCAAGTACTTTTGTTGTCTAAGTTGCATACCATCAGGTATGCTTTTTTCTTTTTTCAACTGTTCAATTGCTATAGGATAAGCAGGGTTCTTATCGACTGTTATAATACGTGGCTTTGAAACATGAAAAGACCGCAAAGCTTTCTTGAAAAAGCGCTTTGCAGCCTTCTGGTCTCTTGTTTTGTTTAGGTGAAAATCAATTGTGTTTCCTTTCGAATCAACAGCACGATACAGATACATCCATTGACCTTTTACTTTGATATATGTTTCATCGACTCTCCAAGAGTCATTTGTTTGTTTGAGGTGACGACGGATTCGTTTGTCCAATTCAGGACCATACTGATGAACCCAACGCATAATCGTTATATGAGAAATGGATAAACCCCGTTCTTCTAGCATTTCCACCAAATCACGAAAACTGAGGTTGTACCGTAGGTACCATCTTACCGTTAACAAAATAATATCAGGCTGATAATGCTTCCATTTGAATACATTTTCCTTTTCCATACCAATCACGCACCCTTTCTAAAGTAATAGTAACAGTATGTCCAAGATTTATAGATTCATTGCAATTATCCTTAAGTTTTTGCACCAGAACCGGATTTTCATTTTATGAAAAAACGATATTCTTTTTGTAGAAAAGTACAAAAAGGATATCGTTTTTTAGCACTATAGAAACTTTTTATTATTTCAGGTATCTTTTTATGTTAAATAAAAATTATTTCACACCAACAGCATCAAATGCTTTGTTTACAGAGGTAACCTCAGTTGATTGTGTTCCATATAAATCTGCAGCTGACTGTACAAGGGCTTGTCTTGCTTGAGAAAATGTTGCCGATTCTGTTAGATATTGAGTATTTGCGAGATAAAAGATTTTACCCATTTTATCTTTACCAATACCATTTACAGTTACTCCATAATGAGTACCACCCTCTGCAATGAGATACGCTGCTTTATTGATAATCCCACTATTTGTGTGTACTAATTTGCTTTGATTCGTTCCTGTATAACGTTTAGAATAATGGTCTGGATCACCGTATTGTGTTGGATCACTCATAGAACGAAGGGCTTGTCCTGATTGAAAGTATAAATCTTCCCCAATTAAATAATCAGGTTTTGAATTATTATAATATTCAATTAACGTTCCGAAAATATCTGACATTGCTTCATTAAGTGCGCCAGATTCATCTTGATATATTAAATTGGATGATGACTCTGTTACTGCATGTGTTAGTTCATGACCAACAGCATCAATTGCAGCTGTAAATGAACGTGTTGATCCATCTCCATCTCCATATACCATTTGTTTTAGTTCCGGACTCCAAAATGCGTTTCCATACTGTTGTCCAAAATGAACAGATGAAACAATTTTAGACCCATTTCCGTCATAGGAATCTCTTCCCTGAAGTTTTTTATAATAATCATATACTATTCCTGCATAAGTATGAGCATCTACAGCTGCTTGTGCATTTTTGCTTGTAAAACTGTTAGTGCTATTACTAAAAAGGACACCTGGAAGAAGCGAAGTATCATCATCACTTCCTTTATTTTGTGCATCATATGTATAAATTCCCTGTCCACGTGTTTTATCTACTAAATAATAAGTATTATTAGATTTTAAGAGGTTCAAATTTTGGGTATTTCCAAATGAATCTTTTCCTGTCCCAGTTGTTACTGTTCCGGTAATAGTTCTTGGATTTTTTGCTGCATGTAAAACTTCAATATGATCTAGGATTTTTCCAGACTCTGCTTCAACAAAATAATCATGGCTACCTGGTTGTGGGGATAAAAATCCTAAATGAACATGATATGCATAGGATACTGTGTTATCTTTTGCATATACTACAAGTTCAGATGTTGGTTTCACATCATAGTTTGGTTTAAACCCTAGTTCCTTTTCAGCAATAGACACTGCCTCATCAGCAAAGATTTTTTGATTTGTTTGTTGTAATTTTTTATCTAAATCAGGAATTACGGTTCCAGAAAAAACAGTTAATACTCCTTTATCATCAACATGTGCAACTTGTGTAGATCCCCATACTGGAACACCATTATATGTTTGTTGTAATCGAACAACTTTTGTACCTAATTTATCCCCATCTTGTTTTTTCACAGCGAATGATTCTTTAGCACTTTTTGTACCTAGTTTATATTTATCCTTATTTTCATCAATATAACGAAATACTACATCCTCAGTTTTTGTTGAAGATGGTGTAGTCAGCTGTCCAGAAATAAACTCTGGAGACTTGATGGTCTCATTATACTTCTCTGTAGACAGCACATTATTTGATGTAGCGGCATAGCTAGGTGTCGGTAAACTAATTGATGTAGCAATAACACCAGCTGACAATAAAACTGCTAAACTTTGTTTCTTTGTTTTCATGTTTTTTTCTCCTTTGTTTTTACATCCTGTTTTAGACAGAATATTTATATTTTTTAAAAATTATATTTATATATATATATTCTGTAAAGGTAGTTAGTTGTAAAAAATGGGAAAATATTCATATAATTTAGGTGGGTTTACTTATAGTTTTGGTTGTGCAAGACTTTAAAGTGTTGAGTTTTCTAAGTTTTCATAATGAATATGCAATTTTGCATATTATATAAATATAAATTGAGAAATAGATATGCTATAAAAAATTCAAATGATGGTTTAAGTGAGAAATTCATCGGTTCTGGTGCAAAAACTTCAAGATAATTGCAAGTAATCTCTAAATCTTGGACATACTGATACTAGTACTCTAAAAAAGGACGTGATCAGTATGAAAAAGCAAGATTTATTTAAGTGGAAACATTATCAACCTAATGTGATTGTGTTAACAGTCAGATGGTACCTACGGTACAACCTAAGTTTCCGTGATTTGGTAGAAATGGTGGAGGAACGAGGCTTATTCATAGCTCACACAACCATTATGCGTTGGGTACATGAATACGGTAATCTAATCTATCAGATTTGGAAAAAGAAAAATAAATCTGCACATTTTGCTTGGCATTTAGATGAGACTTACATCAAAGTCAAAGGAGAGTGGTGTTATCTCTATCGTGCGATTGATCAAGAAGGATACATATTGGATATCCAACTCCGTAAAACAAGAAATCATCAGGCTGCTTATATGTTTATGAAACGATTAATCAAAGCGTTTGGAGAACCAACGGTTGTCACAACAGACAAGGCTCCTGCTTTGCTGTGTGCTTTCAAAAAACTAAAAAATAATGGCTTTTATGTACATACGAAACATTGTACCGTCAAACATTTCAATAATCTGATTGAACAGGATCATCGACATGTAAAACGTCGTTTAACTAAATCCTCTGGATTTCAAAATATCCGTCACGCCTCACGTACAATAAAAGGGATTGAGACCCTTCACGCACTTTACAAACAAAAATGAAATCTTTCACAAGACTTCGTTTTTTCGGCATACCAGGAATTACAACAGTTAATGGCGATTGCTTAAACGCTATCCCTAATGTATCGACCTATTTATACTTTTTTCAAACTTTGCAACAGAACCGGGTAAAAAACCATTTACAAAAAATAAAAATAGCATGGGAGATGCTATTATATTCTTTTAGTATATACGATTACTTTAAAAATTTTGAGTTTGAGTATACAAATTTGTATTTTGTAACAGATAATGTCGAGGATTACAGTCAAGGAACTTCAGGAAAAAATAGAAGTACACTACACGATGACCTAAAACCTTATGCAGATGAAATAAATCTGAAATATTCTACAAACATTGCTCAATTAATTAATAAAATTCATAGCAATTCAATTGAGGAAGTCATTGAACAAGGTATAGAAAGAGAATTGTACTATAAATACGCAGCAGATCCAGAGTGTCCAAAATGCAAAGCACAAATGGAAAGTGCTTACAGACCAAGTTATCAAGGTGCTCTCGAATGGATACTTCAATGCAATGCATGTGGTGAGGTAATACATACAGGAAAAGAACTAATATCATTTTGATGTTATATATGTTTATCTCATTTGAAAAAGGAGACTTTCTATAATATAGAAGTCTCCTTTCAATGCTCTGAAAATACCATTAAACACATCCAATTACGTTAACTTGATATTCTGTCATAGTAACTTTTATCTCTCTCATTTCCATAATTTATAGCTAATTTAACAAAGAGCAAGGATACCACCAAAAAAATATATTGTACTGTATCTGTAATAATCCCTTCTTTAATAAAAGCATACATAGTAAAGTACGTCCCGAGCCAAATAGGAGAATCCAAAAGTATATTGTTCAACATTATATTTTTCTTGATTTTAGCTTTTTCAAACAAATTAGACCTCACCCAAGGTATAACCGCTGAGTACACCAATGTCGCCAAAAGCCATGCAAATTTAGCGTCTCCATTCTTATATTCAATTAGAAAAACAAGTACACCTATAACGAGTACAAATAAAGGTATTGCATAGGTATTACTAAAACTAGTATTAGATTTAACCTTTTTGTTATTTTCATTTGAATTATATTTAAATATGGTAAAATACCCTCCTTGCCCTGATAATGGCGGATGTTTTTTCCACTCAAGATTATATATTGCTTTAGAATTATTTGAGCGTAATTTAATATTCATGTTTTTAGTAAACTTACCTTTTAACGCCTTTTCATTCTTTAAAATATTTAGCGCCTTTTCGTTAGCGTCATAAAAATTTTTTTCCTTAATATCTATACATCTAGGCTTTCCATTTACCAGGTACGTAAGAGTATACCCCGTCCTAACTTGTTTATCTTCATCATACAAACTGAATCCCCTCCTATGTTCAAAAATCCGAATTACCTGGATAAAAAGTTCAATCTCTAATACGCCTTCCTGAACTCGCGAATCAAGACTCCTTTAGAATATACTTATAAGTACCACATTGCCATCAAGTTAAAAAATCTGTTGTTCCCCAAAACGAAAAAATAAGCTTTTTTGTTACAAGTTAGCACAAAATTTCGTTCTGGGAGTACTATAAAATTTTAGCTTGATGGCTATGTGGTGCTCATCTTAATGTAACAAAAAGGTAATAATAATTACTTATGAAGACCTTTTATTACATTAAATCGAAAAAGATTACATTTTCGTTACAAAAACTATTGATTATATTTAAATGTCATAATATAATTCTGTTTATGGAAATAAAAACTAAAATTATACATTATTTGGGGGTATGGAGAATGAAGAAAATTATTTTACCAATCTTAATGTCTACTATGTTTATAGTTCCTGCAGTTTCTCATGCAGAAGAAAATGGTATTACGAAAGATCATACATATGCAAGTGAGCAAGTTAAAGTAAAAAGTGGATGGATTCAGGATAAAGGAAAATGGTATTTCTTTAATGAAGATGGGTCTATGGTTAAAGGGTGGAAAAATATAACTGGAACATGGTATTATTTTGAAAATGATGGGGCAATGGTTTCATTTTCCCTAAAGAAAATTAATGGAAAAACGTATTACTTTGATGATAACGGCGCCATGATTACAGGCTGGAAACGTTTTGAAGGAATGGATAAAACAAACTGGCACTACTTTAATGAAGATGGCTCCATGGCTACTGATTGGAATGACATCAATGGAAATTGGTATTATTTTTCTCAATACGGGTATATGGCTAAAGGCTGGAAAACTATCGACGGAAATTGGTATTATTTTAACGAAGATGGCTCTATGGTTGGAGCGATGGTTAAAGGCTGGAAAACTATCAACATGATTTTGTATTACTTTAACGAAGATGGCTCTATGGCAACAGACTGGGTAAAAGTGAATGGTATATGGTACTACATGAATACAAATGGGGAGATGCAAAAAGGTTGGATACAACAAAATGGAAATTGGTACTATTTACATTCTAATGGTTCTATGGCAACAGACTGGGTAAAAGTGAATGGTACATGGTACTACATGAATACAAATGGGGTAATGCAAACAGGTTGGGTGCAAGAATTCGGAAAATGGTACTACTTACAATCTAATGGTGCAATGGCAGTAGGAAAACATTTCATTGATGGGAAATGGTATTCATTCAAAGATAATGGCGTTTTGATGTAACAAAAGTTTTTTAAACTAAATAAATGAACACCAGATATCTATTTTAAGATATTTCTATAATAAAAAAGACACCTGTGAGGGTGTCTTTTTTTGGTTCTGGTGCAAAAATAAATTATAAAAAAAGTAGGACCTGAATTTCCTACTAAATTACAGATTATGATGGGTTCTGGTGCAAAAAGATAATGAAGAGTAAGAAGAATGATTCATTCCTAACGGAATGACTGTTTATGCGGTAAGGCCAAAGAGAATATTAATCAGTTGTATCTGCTTTTGGACAGACTTTTCCCCATGGAAAGTGTGTCCTTTTCTAATCATATGCAT
>Ga0102589_1005556_pt1 | contig 10940 bp, 8 predicted proteins | sample AraplaMF_Col_mLB_FD_76858 | JGI IMG/M metagenome (GOLD analysis project Ga0102589, IMG submission 76858) | Arabidopsis root microbial communities from the University of North Carolina, USA - plate scrape MF_Col_mLB | ecosystem: Host-associated > Plants > Roots > Endosphere | place: USA... | reverse complement strand
CTTTCATAGGAGCTGTAGTTGTGAGAAAACAAAAAATTTTATTATGTATGTTATTAGGACTTTTAATGACGGTAGTGGCTTGCGATAAGCAAGAGGAGCCAGAATCGAAACCGGTTCATGTGAAAAATGAAAAGAAAAAAGAAAAGCATAAAGAACAGGAAGAATCTAAAGAAGAAAAAAGTATAAATTTAATGGACAAACAGTTGCTACTTTCTGCGACTCTTGGAGACACAGAAACAGCTATGAAGCTGATTCAAGATGGAGCCAATATAAACGTAGAAGGTGACAACGGAGAAACGCCTATCCTTGCAGCAACGTATCAAAATCATGTAGAGACAGTTAAGGCATTAATTGGTGCAGGTGCTAATATTGAAAGTAAAGATGAGAAACAAAGTAATCCATTTCTTTATGCAAGTAGAGAAGGATATACAGACATTGTAAAGCTACTAATTAATGCAGGGGTTAATACGAATGAAATTACTAAATCAGGTGGAACAGCACTCATTTCTGCATCTGAACGTGGCCATGTAGAGGTTGTAAAAGAATTATTAGAGCATACAGATATTGATGTGAATTATAGAAATGCTCGTGGTGGAACAGCTTTAGTAGAAGCAATCGTATTAGGAAATGGTAGTGAAAATCATAAGAAAGTAATTCAAATGCTTATTGACCACGGGGCAGATGTAAATATGGCCAATAAGGAAAATATTACGCCACTGCAATATGCTGAAAAAAGAGGTTTTAAAGATATTGCAAATATGTTGAGGGTAGCTGGAGCGAATGAAGTAGTACAGCCACAGCCACAACCACAACCAGTGGAATAACAAGTGTGAAATAATCCCATTTAGATAGACAGAATGAAGAAGTCATTTAGTATGATAGATTCAGTAATGTGTATTTAAATGGGATTTTTGTTTTGAAAAAATTATTTGAGGGGAGGGATAGATACATAGTAACTAAGGAAGAGAAAAATGAGATTTTCAGAACTTGAGTTAAAAGCAATTTAAGCAGAGATTTTACTTATTTATAATCAACTAGGAATAATAAATAAGTAAATGAATATGGCAATAAGAAAACCGCATCCTTTTTCAGGATACGGTTTTCTTTACAAGGAGATAAGGGATCAAAAAAATGAAGAAGTCTTATCTCTTTTATATGAGTAAAGGGTCTAGAATGAATCTTGTCCTTTTCATTATTTGTTTAACTCCATTGCAACTTGTTTGCCATTTACGAAAACCTCTGCCACTGCTACTACAACTTCCATCACTTTTTTCATTTCTCATCTCTCCTTGTTTTTTGTCTCATTTCTTACTTTTAGTATAAGGAAATATAGCAATTGTAACTATCGAATTGGATGACAAGAGACTTACATTGTTGTAAGGATAATCGTTTTATTTGTAAGAAACGTGATTTTGAATATGGATTCAGAAATTTCTGTTGTTTTGAACTATAATTAGAAAGAGAGTGGTTTAGAAAGAAGGGGATAATATGAAAAGGATTCTTGTTATTAGTGATATTCATGGAGAAATAGAAAAGTTCGAACAGTTATTGGAAGAAGCTCAATACGATGCAAGAAAGGATCAATTAATTTTATTAGGTGATTATGTAGATCGTGGTCCCAATGCGCGTGCTGTAATTGAAAAGGTAAAAGAGTTAAAAGAAGAGGGAGCCCTCGTCCTAAAGGGCAATCATGAAGATATGATGATTAAAGCGTTAACGACTGATGAGGAACGTCCATGGAACCATTGGGTAAAAAGGAATGGTGGAGATAAGACTTTATACAGCTATGGATTTGCAGAAAAAGATATTGTGGTTAATGAAGAAGCCTTCCAAAAACCAATTTTACAATCGAATGTTTTAAAGGAACATGTAAAGTTTATTCAAGAATTAGATCATTACGTTGAAATAGAAGAGTATATATTTGTACATGCTGGTGTTGAGCCATTGAAGAGAGTTTCGGAATGTGAACCATATACGTTAATGTGGATTCGTAATGAGTTTCATAATGGATATAGTGGCGAAAAGGTTGTTGTATTCGGCCATACGGAAACAAAAACACTTCATGGTAGTGAGAATTGCGGTGTGTATTTTGGTAGTAATCGTATTATAGGGATTGATGGCGGTGCTGTATATGGTGGCCAGCTAAATTGTTTAGAATTGCCGAGTAAAAAGGTATACGTAGTAAAAAGTTGAAAGAGATAAGGGGAGTCTTATTTCTTTCAATTTTTTATTAAGAAAAATTTAAGAAAGAATTTTTATAATAAATCTTTCAAATTTTATATTGAGAAAAACGTTAAAATATAATTATAAATAGGATTGAACATTATGGTGGAAGGTGAGAATATGCGCTTACTCGTAGTAGAAGATAATGCTTCTTTATTAGAGTCTATTGTCCAAATATTACGCGATGAATTTGAAGTAGATACAACATTGAATGGAGAAGATGGATTATTTCTAGCATTACAAAATATATATGACGCCATTTTGCTTGATGTGATGATGCCAGAAATGGACGGTTTTGAAGTAATTCAAAAAATACGTGATGAAAAGATTGAAACACCAGTCCTATTTTTGACAGCGAGAGATTCTTTAGAAGATCGCGTGAAAGGCTTGGACTTTGGTGGGGATGACTATATCGTTAAGCCATTTCAGGCTCCAGAGTTAAAAGCGAGAATTCGTGCTTTATTACGACGAAGCGGTAGTTTAACAACAAAGCAGACTATTCGTTATAAAGGGATTGAACTGTTCGGAAAAGATAAAGACGTTCAAGTAGATGGACAAAGCATGAAGTTAACATTAAAACAATATGAGCTTCTAGAGTACCTTGTTCAAAATAGCGGAAAGATTTTAATGCGTGAACAAATTTTTGATCGTGTTTGGGGATTTGATTCAGATACGACAGTAGCAATTGTAGAAGTGTATGTACATCATTTACGTAAAAAATTAGAGCCATTCGGTTATCAGAAAGATATTCAAACTGTTCGAGGTATTGGATATATATTAAAAGAACAATGAAAAAGGGAAGCATGTTTCAGAAAACACGCATTCGATTGACTATATTGAATTCATTAGTATTTATTATCTTGATAGGTGTATTAGGCAGTATCATTTATTCATACACATATAATCGTATTTATAATGAAGTAGATAAATCGATAGGAAAATCCGTTCAGCATAGAAAGAATTCAGATGATAAAAAACTACCTAAAAAAATTAGGGGATATCCTCCGATTGGGGATCCAAGGATAACGGAGTTAACTTGGCTTGGAAACACAGTGGAGATAGGTATTGAAAACGGCAAACGCCGTTTTATCTTTGAAGATAATTTGGAAAAGTTTTCTCCAAAGAAATTAGGAACTTTGCAAGATATAGAAGTGCAAGGGCAATATTTTAGAACGTTTGCATTTCAACAAGATACAAAAATAGTTCAAATTGTACGCGATATAACAGCTGAAAAAGAAATGTTAAATACTTTATTTTTAATTCTTGTTATTGGTTGTAGTGTAGGAAGTTTATGTGCAATAGGCATCGGCTTTTTCTTAGCCGGCAGGGCACTCATACCCATTCAAAATTCGTGGGAAAAACAGCAGCAATTCGTTTCGGATGCATCGCATGAATTAAGGACACCACTTGCAGTTATTCAATCCAAAACAGACATATTATTTCAGTCACCATCTGCGACGATAGAAGAAAAAGCGATGGATATTTCTACGATTTCAAAGGAGTGTAGAAGGTTATCTAAGCTTGTAGCTAATTTATTATTGTTAGCACGTTCGGATTCTAATCAAATTGAGATGGATAAGAAAACATTTGAAATGGATACATTGTTAGAAGAAATAGTAGATCCATATAAAGAGATTGCTTCCTATCAAGAAAAAGAGATGATATTGAAAGTAGAGCATGGCATATCATTTATGGGTGATAGAGAGCGAATCCATCAAATGATGGTCATATTGTTAGATAATGCGATGAAGTATACGAATGAAGGTGGGCATATTCAAATCGATTGTACGCAAACGAACAGCTCGATTCGTATACGAGTGAAAGATGATGGGATAGGAGTAAAAGATGAGGACATCCCAAAACTATTTAATCGTTTTTATCAAGGAGATAAAGCGAGAAGTGCGTCAGAAGGCGCGGGATTAGGCCTTTCAATCGCGAACTGGATTGTAGAAAAGCATTATGGAAAAATATCAGTAGAGAGTCAATGGGGAGAGGGGACTTGCTTTGAAGTGATTCTTCCTAAAAACCAAAGAATATAAGTGAGAAGACGATCTTGTTTTTACAAGGTCGTCTTTTTTTAAGGGAAAGTTAAGAAACTATTTATAACATGTATGATATACAGAAAGTTCGCCGTATGAAGAAGCGATGATAAAAAGGTATTTGAGCAGATTATATCAATCAGAATGTTATTTCGATTATGTATAGTATTAAAAAAATTATGGGCATGATGGAAAAGAAGTTGTAAGAGGGAGGAATTAATTTTGAAAAAGAAAATGATGACGGTATTCACTATTGGAGTAATGAGTTTAAGTATATTAGGGGGTGCCTCTCCTTCTGAAACATCAAAAGGGAAGACAGATTACAAGCAACGCAGCAAAGAACAATTAAACAATGGGAAGATACATGCGGTGCATACAGAAGAAAAGGCGGAGAATTTAGGGATTGAAACGGAAGGGAAAGAACAAATTACGCTAGAAAAAGAAATCCATGAAACAGAAGTAGGAAGGGAAGCAGAACAGTTAGGAATTTCGATTGAAGGAAAAGATGTTGGAACTCTTTCAGAAGAAATCTATGAAACAAAAATAAAGCAAGAAGCGTTAAAGCTAGGCATATCTATAGAGAATACAACGATTATAAATTTAATTAATCAAATTAATACGATTAAAATTAACGATGAAGCGGATAAATTAGGCATTTCGACAAATGGAAAAGAAATAGAGGACATTGAGGAAGAAATCTATGGAACGAAAGTAAGAGAGGAAGCAGGGAAGTTAGGTATTTCCCAAAAAGGAAAAGAGATAGAAACGTTAGCACAAGAAGTATATGAACAAAAAATACAGGAAGAAGCAAAAAAATATCATATTGATTTGTATGGTAAAGATATATATCAAGTATTAAAAGAAATTAATGAACAAAAAGTATTACAAATGGCAGATGAGCTTAATATGGATAAAACGAATATGAACGTTCAAGAATTAGCCGAAAAAATAAAAAAAAATCAGCCTGAAAAAGGAAAAGAACTAAATTTTGTACCGGTGATTCGCACGGATGCTGACGCGTTTTATTCTTATTTAACGAACTAAAAAGGGCGTGAGAGTGATACGGAGATGGAAGTGGTATTTATGTATGGCCTTACTCGGTATAGCAGTATGGAACGTATATACAAATGGAATGACAAAGTATATGGAGAAGTTAACATTTTTCAATATACAAAGCGGAAAAGAAGCGGAGTTTAGTAAGAATGATGAAAAGGTTATCATACCAAATGTACCTTTAATTCAGCAATTACCAGAGCTAGATAGAGGGTGCGAAGTAACGAGCTTAGCGATGATGTTACAATACGCAGGCATTACAGTGGATAAGATGAAATTAGCAAATGAAATAAAGAAAGTTGATTTTATGAACGATGGTGTACGTGGAAATCCGAATGAAGGATTTGTAGGGAATATTTATACCTTTTCTGAATCTGGATATGGTGTATATCATGAGCCACTTTTTCAATTAGCGAAAAAATATTTGCCTAATAAAGCTGTAGACTTAACAGGGAAGAGTATAGAAGAAACGTATAAGAGTGTAAAATCAGGACAACCGGTAGTTATGATTACAAATGCAACATTTGCGCCATTAGATAAAGATGAATTTACTACATGGGAGACAAATAGTGGAGATGTTTCTATTACGTATAATGAACATTGTGTAGTACTGATTGGATATGATGAAGAATTTGTATATATTCGAGATCCTCTCAGTGAAAGTTTAGATGTAAAAGTACCGAGAGATCGTTTTGAAGAGGCATGGATGCAAATGGGGAGTCAGGCGATTAGTTATGTGAAAAGCAATTAGTAAGGAAAGGGATGTAAGGAATTATAAGAGGAGTTTTTGTGGGTGTATTTTGTTAAGAAACAAGAGAACTTCAGCTTATTATATAAGCTGAAGTTCTCTTGTTTTTTATGATTAAATCTTTAGAAGTAGTGAATATGTAAAAATGCATAATTGACGAAAAAATTACATGTTATCATTATATATTGTTTTATATATGTCGATTGTATAAAATTACACAAGTATTCACATTACATAAAGGAGGCTTATTATGCAAAAAATATTTAACTGGGTTAAATGTATGAGTATCAAGAAAAAATTAATCATTTCATTTTTTCTAATTTTAACTATACCAGGACTTATTATCGGTGGTGTTTCATATCAAACTGCCAAAACAAATTTTGAACAACAAATCACAGGTAAAGCAAAGGAAAACATTTCGATTTTAAATACTGTTATTTCTCAAAATATAGAAGAGAAATTTGTTGATGCAGCATACTTTGCAGACATCTTAACAGAGGATACATATCCAAACGGACAAGAAGAAATAGTAAGAACAAAGTTAGCGCAATATATAAAACTTCATCCAGAAGTAGAAGGTATTTATATTGGAACGCAGACAGGAAAGTTTATAAGAGAACCATTTATCAAAATGGATGATGGGTATAATCCAACAGATAGATCTTGGTATAAAGAAGCACATGAAAATAAAGGGAAAGTAATTGTTACTGCACCATATCAATCAGCATCTACAAAAAATATGGTAGTAACAATTGCAAAAGAAGTAAAAGATGGTAAAGGTGTTATAGGAATTAACTTAAATTTAGATAACATCTTGAAAATTTCCAAAATGATTAACATTGGTGAAAAAGGTTATGCAGTTATTTTAGATCAAAATAAGCAAATTGTTAGTCATCCATCTAGAAAACCAGGTGCAAAAGTTACTGATCCCTGGATTAAACCGATTTATGAAGAAAAACAAGGAAATGTCTCTTATACAGAACAAGATGATAAAAAGAATTTAATCTTTGCAACAAATGAGAAAACGGGCTGGAAAGTAGTTGGAGTTATGTTTGATGAAGAAATTACCCAAGCTGCGAATCCAGTATTTTATAAGACTTTTATTGTTATTGCTATCGCTATTGTATTTGGTAGTGTATTAATTTATTTCATTACAAAATCTATTACAAGACCATTAAGAAAAATAGCTGACTCGGCACACAAAATTAGTAAGGGAGATTTAACAGAGAAAATTACAATCCATTCCAAGGATGACATAGGGAAATTAGGGAATTCCTTTAATGAAATGTCTGCCTCTTTACAAGATGTGATTACTCAAATTAGTTTTTCAGCAGAACATGTCGCTGCATCGGCTGAAGAGTTAACAGCGAGCGTACAGCAAGCAAATGATGCGACAGATCAAATTACAATTGCAATGGAACAAGTATCAGGTGGGGCTGAATCACAAAGTCAAGGTGTTGAAGAAGGTGCGGCTACATTACAACAAGTAAATACAGCAATTCAAGATGTAACTGGAAGTGCAGAATCAATTTCTATCTCCTCATTGCATGCGAGAGAAAGAGCTGAAGAAGGGGAAGAATTGGTTGAGCAGACAGCAAAACAAATGCAGTCTATTTCTAGGTCGGTATCCGAGTCAGATGCCATTATTAAACTTCTTGATGAGAAATCAAAGCAGGTAGGGGCTATTTCTGAAGCAATTCAAAATATCGCTACTCAAACGAACCTTTTAGCTTTAAATGCGGCTATTGAAGCAGCAAGAGCAGGTGAGCAGGGCCGAGGGTTCGCTATTGTAGCAGATGAAGTTAGAAAATTAGCGGAGCAGTCCGGAGAATCATCTGGAGAGATTGCAAATTTAATTGCAGAAATTAAGGCTGATATTGAACATACTGTTAAGGCGATGGATAATGTGAATGGGGAAGTCCAACAAGGCCTTGATGTTGTAACAAAAACGAAAGTAAGTTTTAAGGAAATTTTAAGTTCTACTACACATATTGTTTCTCAAGTGAATCAAATGGTAGAAACAACGAAGAGAATTGCTGGAGATGCAAATGAAGTGACAAATGCTATTGATGAAATTGCAGCGGCTGCAGAAGAGAATACAGCTAGTATACAAAGTGTTGCTGCTTCAACAGAAGAACAAATGAATTCAATGGAAGAAATTGGTTCAGCTTCACAAAATTTAGCTGAGATGGCCGAAGAACTACAAGCGATGACTAGTAAATTTAAAGTATAATAACAGCAGATAAGTAAGGTGAAAATAATATCACCTTACTTATTTTTCTATTCAGCAATTAGGGGAGTCATTAACGGGATGAAAAAAAGAAAAAGACTATGGAATTTATGGAAAACGATTACATTGTTAGTTTGTACAGTTGTGATTTTTTCTTTACTTGTGACAGATATATTAATTAGTCACAATGTAGAACGGACAACGGAGGATAACCAAGCAGAGAAAGCAAAAACAATTGCACACATTGTGGCGAATGATTCGATTGTAATCGATGGCTTGATTGGGAAAGCAGATACTTCTGCAATCCAAACGTATACAAATAGGATATTAAAAAACACAGGTGTTCAATTTATTGTAGTTATGGACATGAATGGAATAAGAAAATCACATCCAAATCCTCAAAAAATAGGTCATCATTTTATTGGGGGAGATGAAGGGCCTGCATTGAAAGGAAAGGAACATGTATCACTGGCAGAAGGAACTTTAGGTATTTCAATGCGAGTGTTTGTACCTGTATTTTCTGAAACGGGTGAACAGCTTGGAGCGGTGGCGGTCGGTATTTCAGCAGATAATGTAAAAGAGAGAGTTAAGGAAAGTAGATATATCATTTATATTGGAGTTGGAGTTGGAGTATTAGTCGGAATTATAGGAGCGATATTGCTAGCTAGACATATAAAGAAAAGCTTATTCGGTCTTGAACCTCACAGGATAGCAAAAATTCTTGAAGAAAGAAATACGATGCTACAATCTGTAAAGGAAGGTATTATTGCTGTAGATAAAGAGGCTAGAGTAACGCTAATTAATAATGAAGCGAAACGTCTATTTAAAAAAAGCGGACTTGAAGAAGATTTTATCGGTAAAGATGTTGAGTTGTATATGCCGAATTCACGTATAAAAGAAGTATTGCAAACGGGAGAAGTACAATTAAACGAAGAACAAAATATTTATGGAATTACGATTGTGACGAATCGAGTTCCTTTATATGTAAAAGGAGAAATAGTTGGCGCAATTGCAACATTTCGTGATAAAACAGAGATTCGAAAACTAGCAGAGGAACTAACTGGTATTAGACTATATGCAGAAGCATTACGGGCACAATCTCATGAGTTTATGAATAAGATGCATGTCGTATTAGGGCTTACACATATGAAACAGTATGAAGAATTACAGAAGTATATAAGCGGTATGGTATCAGAGCATCAATATGAAATTGGTGGAGTTATGAAAAGAATAAAAAATCCAGTATTTGCTGGTTTTTTACTAGGTAAGCTCAGCTATGCTAGAGAGAAGAATATCAAATTAATTATAAGTGAAGATTCTCATATGCCGGAAATAGATGATGAAAGTATTACTCATGAACTTATTACGATTGTGGGAAATTTAATTGATAATGCGTTAGAGGCAGTGACGAATTGTGAAAAGAAGCAAGTTGAAGTTGAGATACAATATGGGGATATATTAACTATTACAGTACAAGATACGGGAAAAGGTATACAAGAAAAAGAAATAGAGGCATTATTTACGAAAGGTTATTCAACAAAGGGAGATAACCGCGGTTATGGTTTGTATCTTGTAAAAGAAAGTATACAGCGAATAAATGGGGAAATTGATATACATTCATTAGTAGGAAAGGGAACAACGATAACAATTGAAATACCTAAAGGTAGGGATGAGAGGCAAATATGATTAAAGTTTTAATTGTAGAAGATGACCCGATGGTAGCAATGTTAAATACGCATTATTTAGAACAAGTAGGAGGGTTTGAACTTGTTCAAGCAGTTAACTCAGTAAAGTCAGCGATAGAAGTATTAGAGAAATCACGAGTAGATTTAGTATTACTTGATATTTTTATGCCTGAAGAGACTGGGTTTGAGCTTTTAATGTATATCCGGAACCAAGAAAAAGAAATCGATATAATGATGATTTCAGCTGTACATGATATGGGGAGTATTAAAAAAGCATTACAATATGGAGTTGTAGATTATTTAATTAAACCATTTACATTTGAACGATTTAAAGAGGCATTAACTATATATCGAGAAAAATTTACTTTCATGAAAGAACAACAAAAAATTAGTCAATCGGAATTAGATTCGTTAATTTTACAAAAAGAAAAAAGAGAGCCTACTGTCACTAAAGAGCTTCCGAAAGGTTTAACGAAGCAAACGTTGCAATTAATTTGGCAGAAGATCGAGTCTCTGAATGGAAGAGTATTTACAACAGATGAAATGGCACAATTAGTTGGAATTTCAAGAGTTTCTATTCGAAAATATGTAATGTTTCTGACTGACATTGGGGTGTTAGAAAACGAAATGATGTACCAACATGTGGGAAGACCTGTAAGTAAATTAAGATGTGTTGATCAAAAGAAAATAGAGTTTTACGTATAAGCGACTTAATATAAGTCGCTTATACTTTTTTTAATTACAAAATCAATTACAAAACTTACAAAAACTATTTTTACTATTGAAAGCGTTTTAATATTGTTATTAAGAAAACGAGGGGGTGCCATATGGGAATTCAAAAGAATGTGGAAGCGGTATCATTTTCTGAAGGAAATGAAGTACAAAGAGAATCTTTCGCTTCTAAAATTATGAATGTAAAAATCGGTGTTATACCTTTACCGCTATATGTAGTATTGGCTGCT
>Ga0102589_1005554_pt1 | contig 10943 bp, 11 predicted proteins | sample AraplaMF_Col_mLB_FD_76858 | JGI IMG/M metagenome (GOLD analysis project Ga0102589, IMG submission 76858) | Arabidopsis root microbial communities from the University of North Carolina, USA - plate scrape MF_Col_mLB | ecosystem: Host-associated > Plants > Roots > Endosphere | place: USA... | reverse complement strand
ATGAAGTTTTTAACAAACATAATATCGATATTATCCCTAAATATGTAAGTGAAGATTATAAGCAACATAATCCTTTTGTTGCTGATGGACGAAAAGCCTTCATGGATTTCTTTAAGGAGGACTTTGTTAAAAATCCAAATTCCTCTGCAGAAATTAAACGTGTAGTGGCTGAAGGAGATACAGTTGCTCTTCATGTACATTCTCGTACTAATTCTCAAGATAAGGGAGTTGCTATAGTGGATATTTTCCGTATAAAGGATGGAAAGATTGTCGAACACTGGGATGTAATTCAAGAGATTCCAAATGAGGCAGCTAATAATAATACGATGTTTTAGGTAGAAAATATCCTTAATAATTGTTTAATTGTTAGAGATGTATAGAATCTTGAAATATAGACAAGTTAATTTTAAGCTGAGTAAAAATGAAGGGATGCCCTAGATATAGTACTAGGACATCTCTTTTTGTTTTAACGAGATTTAATTTATTATGATTTGTAGAGTACTTATTCCATGTATTTACTTACTATTTAATCCCAAAACGGCACTGTTATAAAATTAGATTACCGTATTAGTTTGTAAGAAAGGATGAACGTGGTCCAGCAAGACATGCATCTATACGATCTACTTGACCTCTTGTAAACATTACCATAGTATCATCATCAACATAATCCATATAGTTCATATACATATCACCATGAGGCACGTCATTACATGAAGTGTGAGGGAATGTAATCTTGGGATTATGTTGTGTAGCTTTATGTGAACTTCCGAAGTTTGGCACCCCTTGATTAGGCGTATCATCAACTCTATCTGAACCACTACAAACGTCAGGTAAACGTTCATCGTCACCCCAAATATGGCGTAAGTTGAACCAATGTCCAATTTCATGTGTGGCTGTACGTCCTAAATGGTAGGGTTCTTTCGCGGTACCTATAGTTCCAAAAAATTTGTATGCTATTACAACACCATCTGTTTCAGATGGACCACCAGGAAATTGTGCATATCCTAAGACACTGTTACCTTTTTCGTCTAAAATATTTGGACATACCCACAGATTTAAATATTTGTCAGCGGGCCATGCATCTACTCCACCTGTACTTTGTGATTTGACAAAATTATCATCCGCTAAAAATGATTGTTCATTTGTATGGGTACGAGTGATACCATTTGTTTGATTTCCGTCAGGATCTTTTGTAGCAAGAAAGAACGCTACTCTAGCATCACTTACAGAATCTTTAAATGCAGAAGGTACATTTGCTATATCAGGGTTCGTTGCTCGAAAATCACGATTTAAAACATCAATTTGACTATGGACTTGTTCATCTGAGATGTTTTGTTCCTCAGTATTCCATACAACATGGACTACTACAGGGATTTTGACAACTGGTCTTTCTGATTCTATACGCGCACTATTCAGAAATTCGTTTGTGACACGTTCAATTTCTGCACGTGCATTTTTATATTGCTCAGACTCTTCTAGTAATTTTTGATGAAGCTCAATAGTTGCGCATCTACGCAAAGTAGGTGTATTTGTTCTTTCTGATGAGTTAGTTTGATTTGGCATTTTAATTTCTCCTTTTAGCTGATATCCTGTAAGTTTCATTCAATATTTCAAATAATGTTTGATTCGAAAAATATTGTAAAAATGTTTATTGTTTTTTATTCTTGATAAATTCTTCAGTCATTTTTTCAATTTTTTCTTGTTCTTTTCTGAATTCTTCAGATTCCTTTAATAATTTTTCATGCATACTCATAGTTCCACAATTACGTCTGGTAGGGGGATTTTCTTTAGAATTGTCTGTTGAATTATGGAAACTTTCTTCATGGGTAAAGTTGGTCATGAAAATTCCCTCTTTCATTCTAAATTTGTAACTTGAGAAGCAATAAAAGCTATATTCATTCGTAAGATATCAAGAGCAAGTGGATAATGGATATGCTCAAGAGTATCGTTAGCGGTATGGTCATTAGGATTCAAAGAGTCTTCGCCCTCTATTGTTAAAACAGCAGGTATTCCCTTATTAAGAAAAGATACATGATCACTATCAAATGGATTAAGAGATACCTTAACATCAAGATTCGTATATAAAGATGCTGCATTTTTTAATCCATTAATGAGCTCTTCAGATAAAGGTGAACCTTCAATTAATACTGCTGGTGTCGAAGTGTTTAATCTTCCTATCATGTCCATATTAATAACTGCTCGAATGCGATTTTTATCTGGAGTAGTTAGGTTTTCAACATATTGTTTACTACCTAATAATCCTTGTTCTTCTCCTCCAAAAAGGATAAAGTGCAGATCATGTTGTACGGGAATGTCTTTGAATACACGAGCAATTTCCAAAACTCCTGCACTACCACTGCCATTATCATCGGCTCCAGGAGCATTAAATGAAGGCCCTCCACTATGGTTAACAGAATCAAGATGGGCAGTAATAATAATTAAGTGTTTCTCTTCATCACGATTTGTACCCATTTTATTTGCGATAACATTTTGGCTATCTTCATTATTTACACGTATTGTTTCGCTACTAGTTGTATATCCCATTTCATTTAATATCTCACGAGTCCACGTTGCGGCTTCTTCATAAAAAGAGCTAGTAGAAAACCTTGTTGGATATGAAACTAAATGTGTTAAATATGATTGGAACTGATTTTCGCTTATTTGATTAACTAGTGATTGTATAGAATTTACAAGTGTAGACTGATTATGAAAACTGCCGGAAATAAGTAATTCGTTTTCAGTATCATTAGTACCACCAGGGAAAATAGGTTCTCTCATTCTTATAATTTCACCACCTTAATTATATTTTTGCTTAGAAAGCAGTATTTCAAATATAACTTGTGAACGAACTCATACGTTTATACAAGCATTAACTGGTAAATTTACATTTATCATAGTTAATTATTTTTTAATATATATATGAAATTAAACGACATTTTTGGATGTAAATACCATTTGTAAGTATTGTTTAAATCTTAGATAATCCTCAAAAGTTTCAGGGTTAGAGAAATATAAATATCTTATTTTAAAAATGTATTAGACTAAAAAATGAATATTAGATTTTTATAATGTAAAGAACGAGATTTTGAAAAACTTCTTTAAATAAAATGAGTGGCTATAGATTGTTGTTCATGGGTTTTAAAGAAAAAAATTAATATTCTTCATGAAGTATATAAGGAGAAAATGAAGTTATATTTTCGATAAGTAAAAAATAAAGTTTTATGCTGCATTTTATATTAATCACATTCAAATCAAACAATAGCATCCGATGGTCTTTATTTAAATCTAATGAGGTGAAGTTAATGAGTCATAGAAATTCATCTGTGAATAGACAAAATGCAATATCTTTAATTCCTTTCAAAGTATTAGAAATGACTTCAAGTGTAGCTGAAATACCTAGTGGAGTAAAACTGATACATGCTCCTTCAGTATGGGAGAAAAGTGAGAAAGGAAAGGACATAGTTATTGCGGTTTTAGATAAAGGTTGCGCTACTGAACATATTGATTTAAAAGATCGTATTATTGGGGGATACAACTTTACAACGGATTATGAAAGTGATCCAAATAATTTTTTAGACAACCACGGGCATGGTACACATGTAGCTGGAATAATTGCAGATTCTGAGAACAATACGGGAGTTATTGGGGTAGCCCCATTGGCTAAATTACTAATTTTAAAAGTGTTTGATGGAAAGGGAAAATCATCAAATGAATGGATTACAGCTGGAATCATTCATGCAATAAACTGGAGAGGCTCTAAGGGAGAGAAGGTTAGAATTATTTCTATGTCCCTAAGTGGAAAAAAGATGCCTATTGCTTACATAAAGCGATAAAGTTAGCAGTAAATAATAACATACTTGTTGTATGCGCGGCTGGAAATGATGGGGACTGTAGAGAAGAAACAAATGAACTGAGATATCCAGGGGCATATCAAGAAGTAGTAGAGGTTGGTTCAGTAGATATAAATAAAAAAATTGCGTGTAATAGTAATTCTAATAATCATTTAGAGTTAGTGGCACCAGGTGAAGAGATTTGGTCAACTGATAAAGATGGCGGATATGCTAAATTGAGTGGTACTTCAATGGCAACCCCACATGTTGCATGAGCAGCTGCATTAATTATTAAACAAAGTGAAAAAGAATTTAAAAGAATATTATCAGAAAGTGAAATTTATGCCCAATTGATAAAATGAACTACTAACATTGGATCTTCTCCGTTTGGGTAGGAAATGGCATAATAGACTTATCAAGAGAGTGTTAAGTGAAATGTAACAGTGAAAATGTAGTAAAAACTCTTCTATAGGCAAGAAGAGTTTTTTAGTGAGTCTATAGCGTTCTGGGCGATTAGTATTTTTATTATTAATAACAATAAATAATTATATATAAATATAATGTATTTGTGTTATTATATTTATATTGGAAAATAAAGTATATTTTTGCTCGCAAAAATAATTAGGATAAGAAGGGGAAATAGCATGAAAATGAAAAAAATGATTTTAACAGGTGCAGTACTCGCAGCAACAACTTTAACATCTTTAACAAATGTACAGGCAGATACAACATTTAAAGATGTTCCTACTAATCATTGGTCATATAAAGCAATTATGGATCTAAAAGAGAAAAATATCGTAGCTGGTTATGGAAATGGCATTTTTGGTTTCGGCGATAGTATTACACGTGGTCAAGTTGCTAGATTGCTTTATGTATACTTGAAACCAGTAGATGTGGATGCTAAATTTCAAAATCCATTTACGGATATAAAAGGTTCTATGTTCGAAAAAGAAATCTTAGCAATCACAAAAGCAGGGATTATGAGTGGATATGGTGATGGAAAGTTCGGACCAAATGAGGTCTTAAATCGTGAACAATTAGCAGCTGTTCTAACACAAGCATTTCAATTAAAAACAACAACTGTCACTACTTTTAAAGATGTTGACAAGAATTATTGGGCTACGAAGGCAATCAGTGCAGTGCAGGAAAGTAAAATTGCTGCTGGTACAGGAAGTAACTTATTCGAGCCAAAAAGAGTTGTAACACGTGAGCAGTATGCACAGCTTCTATACAATGGAATTAAAAGTGTGAACAAACCAGAAACAAAGCCAGAGACAAAACCAGAGACAAAACCAGAGACAAAACCAGAAACAAAGCCAGAGACAAAACCAGAGACAAAACCAGAGACAAAACCAGAAACAAAGCCAGAGACAAAACCAGAGACAAAACCAGAGACAAAACCAGAGACAAAACCAGAAACAAAGCCAGAGACAAAACCAGAGACAAAACCAGAAACAAAACCAGAAACAAAACCAGGAGTAACGCCAATAGGTATTCCCAATGCGTTAGTGACAGAAGACTTTTTCTTTGATAGATATTCAATTGAAATTTCACCTGTAAGAGAGAAATCTATTTCTAAACAAGGTCAAAATCTTGTTACTGAAGTAAATAAGAAGTATAATGCGAATTTCAGATATAGATACGTAGCATCAGAAATTGATCTATATACTCCTAATTTGCCAAGAATGATTGATTCTCATGGTTCATTTTCGTTTGTTGGGAAGGATGAAGATAATTTCTATTTCGCGTTTGTCGTTGACAAATCAACTGTTGAGCTAGCGAAAAATTGGATGCATATGATAAGTCCGAATTTCACACTTGATAAGGAGATTGATAAATTAGTAAATCCAAATCCAGAATTAAAAAAAGAAATTGATAGTTTTGTAAAAAATAATAAGGATTATATCAATCGTTTTGAAAAAGATAATCATAGCGTAGAAATAGCTATAAGTCCTCTACATTCAATAAGCCCTGGAGAGTCTGTAGTTACTCTAAATCCAGATTACTCTATATTACACGTTTCTGTACAAGCAAAATAATATTTAAGTAATGTCTCGATTTTCGTACAGGGAAATATGGACAGTATTAGAGGTTAAAGATTTTTCGAAAAAGACCGACTGTTATTGAAGTGCACCCCAATTGTTAGACACATAATTAACAATTGGAGGTGCATTTTTATATTTGATTTAACTGTATAGATTTTTTTAACAATAGATACTATTTCATTTCTTTTGCTTTAACGATGGAGCATTCTCTTTTTCTCTTCAGCGTTTGAACTAATAATTAAAATGTCTTAATTCCTTTAGCAAGGCTTGTAAAATTCCAACAGTTCAACTGGAATATTATTTTTGTATGCTATACATGCTTTTGTATCACCAGGCTGAATGGTCTTTTTGTCAATTAACAAAAGCGCAGCAAACGTATTTGCTTCTATCTCTAATTTATCAACAGAAAAGAATGTATTCTTACGCAGAAAAGGTGTATTTGCATGAGTATGTAGAACCGCATGTCCTAATTCATGAGCACAAACAGTTCTCTGCATAGATGGAGACAAATGAGTATTAATAACAATGAAACGATTTCTTTTTTCATATTTATAAAAGCCATTTATTTCTTCATGTAAATCCCATGTTAGTACATGTATTTTTAAGTAATCTGCAAGCTCATAGGGGTTTGTCGTGTTGTATTTGGTACTAAGTTGTTGGACTAGATCTCTAATGACGAATTTCAATGTATTCCCTCCTAAGCTCGCATCAATTATCGTCTGGTTTACGATATTTCTTAGGCACGTATTTTTTATTGATTACTTTCGTTTGTTTTACAATATACTCCATTGCATCTAATAGTGATTCTACGGCTTCCTGACTCATAGGTTCCCCAGAGAACATTAAGCCGTCTTCGCCTTGTAGGTCTTTTTTTATTTCTTCCATTCTTTTTGCTATGTCTTTCTCATCTTTTGGCGTTAATTGCTTCTTAGTTTCGTCTGTAACAGCTCGCCCTAGTAAATAGTCAGCTGAAATTGAAAAGCAATCCGCTAATTTGGTTAGAACATCATGTGGAGGGAATCTTTCTTCTGATTCGTAGTAACCTATCATTCTTTGGGATACTCCAATTTTTTCAGCCAGTTGTTTTTGTGTTAAATTTTCTTTTTTTCGTAAGGATTTTATTCTAACTCCTATCACATTGTTCACCTCTCTAATTGAACTAATTGTTCTCTTTAGGTTTATCTTAGCACAAAAAGTTCCTTTTCGCATTGACAATGAACAATTAGTTCTTTAATCTGTATTTAGAACTAATTGTTCTTATGGGGGGTGGATTAATGGGCAACAAAATGTATGATTCGAAAAAGAATTTATATAAAGAACTAGCTAGCTATTGTGGGGTTACGGAGCGATATATTCGAATGATTGATCAAAAAGAAAGAATCCCTTCAATGAGAATTGCTAGAAAGATTGCACAGTTTTTTGAGATGGGTGTAGATGATATTTTTTTTAGTAATAAATCGAACTTAAAGTTCTTTTTAGCATCGTGTTGGTTTGAAAGGAATCAAAAGTAGGTTTCATCATAGGAAAGTTAGTAATAGTTAGTACAGAATATCGATTGTAGGTATTTGATCTTAATAACAATGGAGAGGTAAATATTATGGGGATATTTAGAGTTAAAAAGGATAATAATTATTCCGTTATTAATAATACGGGTTTAAAAGATAAAAGGCTTTCTTGGAAGGCGAAGGGGATATTAGCATACATACTTACACTTCCAGATGATTGGGTGTTTTATAGGGAAGAATTATCCCAGCACGCAAAAGATGGTATTAATAGCTTAAGAGCTGGAATGAAGGAATTAAAAGAGTATGGGTATATTAAAAGATTTCCGATTAAAGATGCAAAAAACAAAATTGTTAGATGGGAGACTATTATTTACGAAATCCCATTGGAAGATTTTCCACCAGTGGAAAACCCACCTGTTGATAATCCTGCTGCTGGGAACCTACCGGTGGAAAAACTTATGCTACTAAATACTGATATACAAAGTACTCAAGAACTAAATAAAGATATACCAAATACAAATTATCATCATGATAATCAAGATAAATCACTATCACAAAGATTAATGGATGAAGATTTTAAAATAGCTTATAGCTATTTGCTGAAAAACGGTATTCCGCTAAGTAAAACAGCTATCCCAGAGCTTGGTGGATTTTGCGGAGCATTGGGCATTGAATTGATTCTTGAAGCAGTAAATAGATCTATTGATGAAAACGTACCAAAGTGGAGGTATGTACGTGGAATTCTTAAAAATTGGGAAATCCAAGGGGTAAAAACACTAAATGATATTGCTAAATTAGATGTACAGTTTGATCTTAAAAAAAATAAAAAAGAAATTGGTTCGGGATATATCAAACGAATTGAAATGGTACCGGAATGGTTGCATCAACAAGAAGGTGAAAGCCCTAGGGAACAACCCAAAAAAAATACTCAATCAACTATAGATGAAGAGCGTGAGAGATTAAAGGATTTATTAAAAAAATATAAATCATAAGAAATATTTATAAATTTTTATAATTTGGTAATGAAGGTTATCTTAACTTTGGAGATTACAATAAACACAGGATTTAAATAAAGAAAAGTAGGGGATTATGATATGTTTGACTGGCTGAAGGATTATCAGAAACTAGAAGAAGAAATTGCATATTTAGAATATAATTTAGATAAATCAAAAGTAGAGTTAAAGCGCTGGACTAGTGGGGACTTGCAAAATATACGATTAACTGCTGAATCGGAAGGGGCTAAAGTAGAAGGTCGGATTGAAGCTATTGAATATGAATTAGGACATAAGATGAATGAAATGTTCAATTTAAAGGTTTTAATTAATAGGTTTGCAGGATTAGATCATCAAATACTCAAAATGAAGTATGTTGATGGAATGACTTTAGAACAAATAGCGTTTGACTTGCATTATAGTACAGGCTATATCCGAAGAAAACATGCTGAAATAAGAAAGATTGTCAAGTTTTTAGAGGGGTTTTAATGTTACCTTTTTGTAGGCTACATGCAGTGTACAGAAAGTATTGAAAAAGTGATTTATAGTAGTAATATAAGATTTCGACGAAAGAGCAACTATTTTATGGTTGCTCTTTTTGTTGTGAAAGAAGGTGAGCAACATGAAGTAATTTTATAGATTAACAGGTATTTGACTGATAGTCATATTTCGTAAAGTAATAGTATTTTAGACAAAAATAATAGGGAAATAAGGAGATGTTTAATAATGAGTATATTAGCTGCTTCAGCTAAAACAAAGAATCTGCCACAACAAGTGTTACGTTGGCAATCGATGGTAGAAAGTGAATGTTCTGCACAAGGTGTTTCTGAGTTGGTTCCTTACGTACTTGGAATTATTATGGTGGAAAGTGGAGGGAACTCTGAAACAACACCTGATATTATGCAGTCAAGTGAATCACAAGGCTGGTCAATGAATACAATTAAAAATCCTAAAGATTCAATTTATTATGGAGTAAAGCATTTAAAAGGAGCTTTTGATGATGCGAAAAAAAATGGTATTACAGATTTAAGTGCCATTGTTCAATCATATAATTTTGGACGAGCTTACCTTCGCTGGTTAGCTTCTAACAATAAACAACATTCATTACCGGTAGCGGATCTGTACTCTAAAACGGTTGTTGCGCCATCACTTGGAAATACAACAGGTGCCATGGTTCGATATAGTAACCCGATTGCTGTGGCCTACAATGGTGGTTACCGATATAAAAATGGAGGGAATTTCTTCTACGCTGAAATTGTTAAACAATATGTAGATTTTAATGCAGGCGGTGTTCCGCAACCAGAGGGGATTGGGATGGCAAGATCAATATACTGGGAAGGATACGGCATTAATTACTACGATGGACCACACGGTAAATATATTGCGGACTTTACGACAGCAGCAGAAGTATTATACTGGGATGCGTACTGGGGAGAAGATAATGATGTTTGGTTAGATTTAGGTAGAAGCCGATGGGTAAAAGCAGAGCATTATTATTGGAGACCTTTTAAAGCAATATCAAAATTCCCAGAAGGATATGAAGTAAGCTATTGTGATGGAATTGACGGCGCATACAAAGGCAGTATTAATTCAAAAGAACCTCTCACAGTATTCTTCCGTAAAGAAGGCTGGATTGATATTGGTGGGAATCGTTGGACACCAGAGAAACACTTTGACATTGTAGATATTCGATAAAAAACAGCTCTGTAAAGAGTTGTTTTTTATCTTTAAACGGTGTTTTAGGCAAGAAGAGTTAGTTATATAGAATAATAGCTTTCAATATCTTTGGCTAATTTCAGTGACATTTAACTTATGGTTACAAGATGGATATTTTAATAGTAGATAACAATAGGGAAATGCTCTGTCTTGTTCATTTTTAGGTTGGAAAACCTACAATATATTTAAAAATAATAAATATAAACAATATAGAAATAGAAAGGAAGATTTATATGGCAACATTTATTTATCCAACAGATACAAAGAGAGTAACAAGTGGTTTTAGGGGTGACAGACCAGATCATCATGGGATAGACCTTGCCGAAGCAGGCTATCATCCGATTTATGCAGCGGCTAGTGGGAAAGTTAGTCGTTCGTATCTTTCATCTAGTTACGGTGAATGTATTATGATTGTTCATAATATTAATGGAGTTACATGGGAAACTGTATACGCTCATATGCGAAGTGGTTCTCGTACAGTTAAAGAAGGCGATACTGTTACACAAGGACAAACAATCGGGGTTATGGGAGAAACGGGACAGGCTTATGGTCAGCATTTACATTTTGAAATGCATAAAGGCAGCTGGAATATTAATAAGAGTAATGCTGTGAACCCATTAGACTACTTGGGAAAAGATGGCGTTGTTGGTACACTGCAACCAGAAGGAATTGGGTTCGCAAAATCAATATACTGGGAAGGATATGGTATTAACTATTACGATGGACCGCACGGTAAATATATTGCGGACTTTACGACAGCAGCAGAAGTATTATACTGGGATGCGTACTGGGGAGAAGATAATGATGTTTGGTTAGATTTAGGTAGAAGCCGATGGGTAAAAGCAGAGCATTATT
>Ga0102589_1005552_pt1 | contig 10948 bp, 5 predicted proteins | sample AraplaMF_Col_mLB_FD_76858 | JGI IMG/M metagenome (GOLD analysis project Ga0102589, IMG submission 76858) | Arabidopsis root microbial communities from the University of North Carolina, USA - plate scrape MF_Col_mLB | ecosystem: Host-associated > Plants > Roots > Endosphere | place: USA... | reverse complement strand
TAGCAGAAATAATAAGACGAACTCTCGTCACGTGCAAACCTAAGTTTTTCGCAGTCTTATCTTGTAGCGATAATAAGTTACACCAAGCTCCTACAAACAGAGCAAGAATAAGACCAATTGTTCCATATGTAACCATTATTTCTACATCGCCCCACGTCTTCATCGTTATGTTAGAAGTCGTCGTTTGCTTAATACTCTTAATGAAGTATCCGCAAATCGTAATGAACGATTCATTTAATCCAGTGAACATTGCATTAATAGCTATACCAACTAAAATAATGCGAAGCGGACTTAACCCTGACTTCCATGAAAATGCATAAACGAGATAACATGCAAACGCACCACCTAAAAAGGCGAATACTGGTGTCCAGAAAAAGAATTGCGGGAATAGCGTAATAATAACAAGTGTCATAAAACTTGCTCCAGAAGATATCCCGATTACCCCAGCATCAGCAAGTGGATTTTTCATAACAGCTTGAAAAAGCACACCTGAAACGGCCAGAGCTGCTCCAGTAAATAGTGCAATAATAATACGTGGGAAACGTAAATCTTTAATCACTTCAACATCTTCATTCCCCCCTGTAAATATCCCTTGCACAAGCTCAACAATACCTATTTCTAAACTCCCTTTCATCGCTGACAATGATGTCATAACAATAAGCAATGCAGTAACAATGAGGAAACTCCAAGTTTTTTTATTCATTCCACTCTTCCTTTATATTAAAATGCATCACGGATACATCATTTTTTTCAATTCATCTAACGCTTCAATTGCTGCTAAATTACCTGTCGTCCCAAATAAGCGCTCTTCTAAATCGTAAACACGGCTATTTTTAACTGCAGCGAAATGTTTCCAAATATCATTTGTTTTAAATTCTTTATCAAACATTTTCACAACTTCATCAGGCATACCATGAGCTGCTCGTAAAATAATATCTGGATCAGCTTTTTTTAAATACTCTGTATTAGAAGCTAAATACTCTACTTGTTCACCTTGCACAATATTTTTACCACCTAGTTGTTTCACTAAATCTCCAATATAAGAATGCTCTGTTGCTACTAAATAACTCCCTGGTACACCTAATAAAATAAGCACTGTCGGTTCTTTCTTTCCCTTTACTGCTTTTTTAATTTCTGCAACCTTGTTATCTAACTTCGTTACAACTGCTTCAGCCTGCTTTTCACGTCCATATTGCTTACCTAAATCGCTAATGGAATTTTGCATATTTTTCAAGCTTGTTAAATCTAAAAAGTTTGCTTTCGTGCCCACACCATCAAAAACTGGCTTTAATTCATATTCAAGTGTTGTCACGGATAATACTTCTGACGGCTTTAATGATTTTACCTTTTCCATATCAGGACTCATCGGATTCCCGACTTCAGGTAAACCTTTATATCTCTTTGGTAAATCTTTCGTACTTGTTGGAACACCAACTAAATCTACTTCTAACGCATCCATAATTTCAGTAACAGCAACTGTCGTTGCAACAATTCTCTCTTTACTCTCACTCTTTACCTGTTTTGCTGCTTCTTTTTTGGGCGCCGAGCATCCAGCTATACTCACTAATAGAATGATAGCCATTAGTACACTAGCAATTTTCTTCACTCTCAATCACCACTCCTTTCCAAACAATATGAAACAAGTCTTGATGCATGCGAACATGCATCAAGACTCCAAAAATTACAATCTTCCTGCTCTATATTTACGAACTAGTAAAGCAAGTGACCCAAGCAATAGCACCATGTATAAACCTAGTTGTGCTGTATCTGCCGTTTTTGAGTTTTTCTCTTTTTTCGAATCATTTTTTTGATCTTCTTTTTTCTTCTTATCATCTGCATTTCGGTTAAAATCAGGATTATCTACTTTTTTTACATTATCTACTTTCGGTGTAATCACTGGATTGTTCGGATCATTTTTCGGATCTTTTTTTGGATCCTCTTTAATCGTTCCTAGCGCACCAATATTGTTTGTATCAAATTGAATTTGTACATCGTAGAAATGGTGGTAGTTCATCTCATCGATGTCTACCTTTACTTTTGCGTTTAATTTTTTAAATAAGTCGTCTACTTCAAATTGCACTACTCGCGTATTTGCATTTTTATCTTCGCTTACTACTTTCGCATCAGCAAATAGCTCATTGTTTTCCGTTTGGAATTTCGTAATCCATGCACTATTTTTCAGCGTCATCTCAATGTACTTTTTACCATCTTTAACGATTAATTTTGCTGGGTTTACAGTGTAGTCATGCATCTTTGAAAGTTCTTCTGTTTTGTCTTTTAACACTTTAAATGTAATATCATATTGACCATCTACTAAATTTTTCGGATCTACTATTACTTTCGGTTTATCATTTCCATCTTTGTTTTCATTTTCACCTTGGTTATCGTTTCCTCCCTGGTTGTCGTTTCCACCTTGGTTATCGTTTCCGCCTTGGTTATCATTTCCACCTTGGTTCCCTAAAGCTTTGATACTATCTTGATCAAATACAAATTGAACATCGTAGAGATGGTGATAATTCATTGAATCAATATCTACTTTTACTTTTGCATTTAATTTTTTAGATAAATCGTTTACTTCTACTTCTACTACTCTTGTATTTTGCTCTTTATTTTCACTTAATACTTTTGCATTAACGAACGAGCCATTCTTCTCAAAATCAAACTTTGTAATCCATGTACTATTTGTTAATGTAAACGATACATATTTCTTACCATCTTTTACTTTCAATACACCTGGGCTTTTTGTGTATGTATTCATCATTGATATTTCATCTGTTTGATCTTTTAATACTTTAAAGCCAATGCTGTATTCACCATCTTTAAGGGCTTTTGGATCAATGGTTGTGTTGTTACCTTGGTTATTGTTCCCGCCTTGGTTGTTGTTTCCGCCTTGGTTGTTGTTTCCGCCTTGGTTATCGTTTCCACCTTGGTTGTTGTTTCCGCCTTGGTTATCGTTTCCGCCTTGGTTATCGTTTCCGCCTTGGTTATCGTTTCCGCCTTGGTTATCGTTTCCGCCTTGGTTATCGTTTCCGCCTTGGTTATCGTTTCCGCCTTGGTTGTTGTTTCCGCCTTGGTTATCGTTTCCACCTTGGTTGTCTAACGGTTTAATGCTACCTTTATCAAATGCAAATTGAATGTCATAGAAATGGTGATAATTCATTGAATCGATATCTACTTTTACTTTTGCATTTAATTTTTTCGATAAATCTGCTACTTCCACTTCCACTACACGTGTATCAGCTTTCGTATCTTCACTTAATACATTCGCATCAACAAACGAACCATTTTTATCAAATTCAAACTTTGTAATCCAAGCGCTATTCGTTAACGTAAATGATACATACTTCTTACCATCTTTTACTTTTAACACACCTGGACTTTTTGTATATGTGTTCATCATTGATATTTCATCTGTTTGATCTTTTAATGTTTTAAAATTGATGCTGTATTCGCCGTCTTTCATTGTGTCAGCATCTGGCTTTTCTACTTCTGGCTTCTCTACTTCTGGTTTCTCTACTTCTGGTTTCTCTACTTCCGGTTTCTCTACTTCTGGTTTCTCTACTTCCGGTTTCTCTACTTCTGGTTTCTCTACTTCTGGTTTCTCTACTTCTGGTTTCTCTACTTCTGGTTTCTCTACTTCTGGTTTCTCTACTTCTGGTTTCTCTACTTCTGGTTTCTCTACTTCTGGTTTCTCTACTTCTGGTTTCTCTACTTCTGGTTTCTCTACTTCTGGTTTCTCTACTTCTGGTTTCTCTACTTCTGGTTTCTCTACTTCTGGTTTCTCTACTTCTGGTTTCTCTTCGTTTTTAATTTGTTCAAGTTTATCTTGTTCAAATAAAAGTTGCACATCATGTGTTTGCTTATAGTTTCTTGATGCCATTTCGATAAATACTTTTGTATTTAGTTTTTTAGATAAATCGTTTACTTCAAACTCTACTACTCTTGTATCTTTTTCTTTATCTTCACTCACTACTTTTGCATCGATAAATGCACCATCTTTTTCCGTTTGGAAATTTTTAATTAATGAGCTACTTTTTAGTGTTACAATTGCTTTTTTCTTACCATTTTCTACTTTTAATACTCCTGGATTTACCATGTAAGTATTCATCTTAGATTCTTCATCTGTTTGATCTTTTAACACTTTAAATGGAATGCTGTACTCTCCATCTTTAATTGTGTTAGAATTTGGTTGTTGATCTGGGTCAGGCTTTTGGTCGGGCTTCTGACTCGGATCCGGATTTTCATTTGGATCTGGCTTATTAGCTGGGTCCTCTTTTTCATTTGGTTGTTCTACATGAACCGGTGTAATACTATTTTGATCAAATGCAATACGAACATCATAATCATGATGATAATTTAAAAAGTCAATGTCTACTTTTACTTTCGCATTTAATACCTTCTCTACATCGTCCACTTCAAATTCTACGACTCTTGTATCTTTTTCTTTATCTTCATTAATTACATTTGTCGCAACAAACTGACCACTTTTTTCCGTTTCAAACTTTGTAATCCATGAACTATGTTCTAACGTAAAGGATACTTTCTTTTTCCCATTCTTTACTTTTAAAGTTCCTGGACTTACAGAGTATTGATTCATCATGGATTCTTCATCTGATGTGTCTTTAAGAACCTTGAAACCGATTGAATATTCACCGTCAGCTAGTTGACTAGCAGCTTGAACCGCAAGGGGTTGTAATGTTGATACGAATGTAAATACCATTAAAAACATCGCAGCAACAATTTTAAGATATTTATTCAATGGAGTACCTCTCCTTTATTTAGTTTTGACGTACTTTACGAATTAAGAAAACACCTGAAATAAGAAGTAATGCTGCAAATAATCCGATACGTGCTTCATCACTTGTTTTTGGGTTATCTGTTTTTTCAGCTTTCCCACTTTCATTTGTTCCTTTATTTACATCTTTGTTTGTTTCTTTGCTCTCTTCTTTCTTCACTTCTTCTTTTACTTGTGTATTTTTTTGAGTTTGATCTTCATTTTTTGTTGCAGCAGTTTCCTTATTCTCTCCACCTACTGCTTTTACATTTGCATCAAACGCAAAGCGAATTGTGTAGTTATGGTCATAATTTACGTTCGGTACAACAACATGAATTTTTACAGCTGCTGGTTTAGATAGGTCGTCAATTTTAAACTCTACAGTTCTTTTATCTGCAGATTCATCTTTACTAACAACTTTTGCATCAACAAAGTTTCCATTCTCTGGTGCTTTAAATTCTGTAATCCAAGCACTATGATTCATAGGAATTTGTACTCTCATCTCACCATTTTTTACAATTAACTTAGCTGGTTTTTCAAAATAATCATTTGCCATTGAAGCTGAATCATTTTCTGCTTTTTGTATGACATAGTTAATATCGTAAGTACCGTCAGCTACATTTGCCGAAGCTTGTCCACATGGCACTACGAAAAAAGCTAGCATACATACGAATGTCATAATAAAAGCGGGTAATACCGAAAACTTTCTCATTTACCTTACTGCCTCCTTGTTTTTCTTTTTTGAAAATGATAATTATTCTCAATATATAAGAAAAAAATAATCTTTCCATCTCTATTTTATAACGAGTAACAATATGTAGTTAGAAATGTATTGATTATCATTCTCATTGATAGACAAAAAAATAATCCCATCAATTTTTTCTATAAGAATAAACATAAAACTCTTTCATCATTTTATTGATTATCATTCTCAACGAAGTTCAAAAAAAATAAACCGCCTAATTCTATCGTTCTATCACCTCTTCTTACAAAAATGATATAGTCATAGAAAACCTCTTCCCTTCCAATATTTCCACAACTAATTCAATCTTAGCCTACTGGTAAATTTTTTGTCAACTGTATTACGTATAAAATTTTCAATATCTAAATTCTTCTATATATAATTTTTCTACAAAAAAAGAGACTTTCTTTTAAAGAAAGCCTCTTTCCCTTATTTTTCTACAGCAATTTCTTGCTTTTGAAATAAAGAAACTACATATCCAATTGCAATTCCAATGATACCCGGAACTAGCCAACCAATCCCTACACTATATAATGGAATTTTATCTAAAATAGGAGCAAGGGCCGCTACTTGAAGATTTGCATTATGCAATCCATCAAAGAAGCTAATTGCAAATGCGCCTACAATACCGCCTACATACATAGCTAATGGAAGACGAATATAGTTTTCAACAAGTGATAATACGATCAGTACGATACCAATTGGGTAAATTGCAATTAAAATCGGCAATGCTAATGCGTTTAACTGAGTTAAACCAAGATTTGCTACCATAAATGCTAATACAGAGAAAATGAAAACGATTTTTTGATAAGAAAGCTTTGGTAATAACGAAGAAAAATATTCTCCACAAGCTGCAACAATACCTACAGAAGTTGTTAAACATGCTGCTGTAATTGCGATCCCTAATAATAAAGTTCCGTAACTACCAAATAAATGATTCACTACGTTTGTTAAAATAATTCCTCCGTTTGCCCCCATTCCGAGTGAAACACTAGAAGCTCCAAGGTAAGCAAGCGCTAAATAAACTAGTAGTAAACCAAGTGCTGCAATAAATCCTGCAAAGATTGTTACTTTCGCAATACTGTTCTTATTTGTAATACCTTTTGCTTTTAAAGCATTAATGACAACATTTCCGAAAACAAGTGCTGCAAGTCCATCTAAAGTTAAATATCCATCAATAAAACCTTTAAAGAGTGGAGCACTATATGCTTCTGTCGGTGCACCAAACTCTCCCATTGGCGTCATAATTGCTTTCGCTACAATAATTGCAATAACAGCTAATAAAATTGGAGTTAACACTTTACCAATGCGCCCCACTAATTTCGATGGGTTTAAAGCTAAATAGAAAGTTACTGCAAAGAAAATAAATGTAAAGATAACAAGTGGATAGGATTGACCAGCTATCTCACTTGGTAAAAACGGTGCAACACTCATCTCATAAGCAACTGTTCCTGTACGCGGAACACTTACAAATACGCCTAAACATAAATATATTGCAGTGATAAAAACTAGTGCGAATACAGGGTGTACACGTCCCGCTAGCTCATTAATATCTCCCTTTAGAGCTATAACAATTACCCCTAATAAAGGTAATCCAACACCTGTTACGATAAAACCAAACAAAGCGATCCATACATCAGTTCCAGCACCTTGCCCTAACGCTGGTGGAAAAATCATATTGCCTGCGCCAAAAAATAGTGCAAATAACATTAAACTTATTGCAAACATCTCAGAAAACTTTAAAGATGATTTCATTTCTACTAACCTCCTAATTAATCATTTAATTAACAAAATATTCTGAATTTAAATCCGTCACATATCCTCTTTCAAACATACTTCCCTATAAAAGAACGCAAAAAACACCCGTCCCTAACAAAGGGACGAGTGCTGAAATCGTGGTTCCACCCTTATTCTAATAAAATGAATTTATAACGAAATAAGCTCATTTTATAGCTCGTGTAAATTGATAACGGTTTTATCCGCCAAGAATTACAATGCATCATGCAGTTCACTCTTGAAGTTTAGAGGTGGTAAGTATATCTTTCCGTATTAGGAAGCTCACAGCCTAAGGCTTCCCTCTCTGAAAATCGTAAAAAACAACTCATGTCCTCATCATTACTTTTATTAAATATCTTGTCGAAACTTGTTGTTTTTTATTATATGGGCTATTTTCAAAAAAATCAATAGTTTTATTTTTTCTGACAAAAAAATATAGGGAGAAAACTTTTCTCCCTATAACTGCCCTATTAATATTTCTAATTCCTCAGCTGTAATGTCTCGCCATTTTCCTACTCCAAGCTCATTTAGCTCTATATTCATAATGCGAACTCGCTTTAGCTTTGTTACTGTATACCCGAAAGCACGGCTCATTCTACGAATTTGTCTATTCATTCCTTGCGTTAAGACGATGCGAAATGTAGATTGATCGACTCTCATCACTTTACATGGCTTCGTCATACCATCTTTAATCTTTACACCGCTGGACATCTCATCAATAAACCAATCAGTAAAAGGCTTATCGACCGTAACAACATATTCCTTCTCATGCTCATGATCACCATGCAAAATCTGGTTAGCAATAGAGCCATCATTCGTTAATAAAATAAGTCCTTCCGATGCCTTATCTAATCGCCCAACAGGAAAGATTCGCTCTGGATAATTGATATAATCAATAATATTATCTTCAATATGATCGGCGGCTGTACAAGTAATTCCGACTGGTTTATGGAAGGCAATATACACCTTTTCTTTCTCTTCTTTTGCAATAACCTGTCCATCAATCGTTACTACATCACCATCGCTCACGAGTGCACCGTGCGTACATATTTCACCGTTAATAGCCACGCGTCCCGCTTTAATAAGGCGGTCTGTTTCTCGTCTTGAGCAGGATTTTGCTTCGCTTATGTATTGGTTGATTTTCATAGCTTATTCCTTTTCGTATATATTAAAAGCGTCAATCTATGGCAATATCACTCTGCCACGATTGACGCTCTTTCACTTCGCAAAAACAACTAAATAAATAACCCCAATCACCAAAAATATTCCGCAACAAGCTAACAATACTTTTGCAAGTTTGTCCATAAACATATAATGGTTTCCCCTTTTGTTTGGTTGTTTGCTATTTTAATTCGACAACTGTTACGCCTAGGCCTCCCTCGCCCATGTCACCGTAGCGGTAGTTTTTCACGCCGCGATGCTTCTTCAAGTAATCTTGTACACCTTGGCGAAGTGCTCCTGTTCCTTTACCGTGAATGATTGATACACGAGGATAACTTGCAAGCTGTGCATCGTCTAAATATTTTTCAACGCGCATCATTGCATCTTCATAACGTTCACCGCGAAGGTCAAGTTCTAATGAAACGTGATAATCTCTACCCTTCACACTTGCGACTGCTTTTTTCTCAGTTTGCTTCGGTGTATTAATGTATTCCATATTGGATTCTTTCACTTTCATCTTCAGAATACCAATTTGTACGCTCCACTCTGTATCACTTACTTTTTCAAGTAGTTGACCTTTTTGACCGAACGTTAACACTTTTACTTCATCGCCTGCTCGTAATTGTTGTTTCGGCGCAGTGTTTTTCACGTTTACTTTTTGTTTCTTCACAAGCTCTGGCGCGGCACCTTCTAGACGGCTCTTCGCTTCAATAAGCTCATGGTCTTTCACGTTTACAAGCTGTGCTTTACGCAATTGACGAAGTTCTTGAATAATGCCTTCTGCTTCTTTCTTTGCAGCTTCGACTTTTTCTTCCCCTTCTTTTTGCACTTTTAATAATTTTTCATCGCGCTCATCGTTAAATTCAATAATTTGTCGCTGTAATTCGCGATGAAGTTTTTCAGATTGCTTACGAAGCGCTTCTGCTTCGTTCCAGTCACGCTCTGCGTTCTTTTGACTTTCTTCTAACTTCGCAATCATATTTTCAATTTTGTTTGTATCTGTACTAATGTGGTTACGTGCTTGATCGATAACTCGATCAGATAATCCAAGGCGTTTCGAAATTTCAAAGGCATTACTACGTCCTGGTACACCGATTAATAATTTATACGTTGGGCTTAATGTATTCACATCAAACTCAACACTCGCATTAATAACTTGCTCACGGTTATATCCGTATGCTTTTAATTCTGGATAATGCGTCGTTGCAACAACGCGAGCACCGCGGTTACATACTTCATCCAAAATTGAAATCGCTAGTGCAGCCCCTTCTTGTGGATCTGTTCCAGCACCTAATTCATCAAATAAAACTAAGCTTTCAAAATCAGCTTTTTCTAAAATATCTACAATGTTCACCATATGTGAGGAGAACGTACTTAAACTTTGTTCAATCGATTGCTCATCACCGATATCAGCAAAGATATTTTTAAATACACAAATCTCTGATTCGTCCATTACTGGAATGTGAAGACCAGATTGCGCCATTAATACACAAATACCAACGGTTTTCAGCGTAACTGTTTTACCACCTGTATTCGGTCCTGTAATAACAATTGTTGTGAAGTCTTTACCGAGCATAATATTATTTGGCACGATAATTTCCGGATCAATAAGCGGATGACGTGCTTGTCTTAAATCCATGTAGCGCTCGTTATTTACAATTGGCTTCGTTGCTTTAATTCGCTTCGCATAAAAAGCTTTCGCAAATATGAAGTCAAGATTAGCAACTACTTCTACGTTAGATAAAACGATATCTGCTTCTACTGCTACTTCTTCTGTTAACATCAATAAGATGCGTTCGATTTCTTGTTTTTCTTTCACACGTGCTTCTTGAAGCGCATTATTTAATTCTACGATTACTTGCGGCTCAATAAATAACGTTTGTCCAGAAGCTGATTGATCGTGAACAATACCGCCATATACGCCGCGGTATTCTTGTTTTACTGGGATTACGTAACGTTCGTTACGAATCGTTACAATCGCGTCAGACAGCATCTTTTGCGCGTTTGAAGAACGCGTCATGTTTTCTAACTTTTCACGAATACGGCTTTCTGCAGTACGAATTTGAGTACGAATACCACGCAGTTTATCACTTGCGCTATCGACTACTTCACCACCATCACCGATGCAATTTGTAATTTTCTTTTCTAAATCATATAAAGATACAATTTGAGCGACATGAGTTTCTAAAATTGGAAGCTCGACACCATTATCAACCATATCTTCAATGAAACGTTTCATATTACGACTACCATACATCGTATTTGCGATATCAAGTAGTTCATTCGGGCTTAACATACTTCCAATCTTTGCACGTTTTACATTTGAGCGAATATCTGTAATACCACCTAATGGTGCACTACCTTTTAGACGAATGACTTTCGCAGCTTCATCCGTCGTATCTTGCAGTTCTACAATTTCTTCAAAATCTGTGCTTGGTACTAAATTCTTCACCTTGTCACGGCCAAGTGAAGAGGCTGTATGTTCAAGTAATTGT
>Ga0102589_1005550_pt1 | contig 10948 bp, 12 predicted proteins | sample AraplaMF_Col_mLB_FD_76858 | JGI IMG/M metagenome (GOLD analysis project Ga0102589, IMG submission 76858) | Arabidopsis root microbial communities from the University of North Carolina, USA - plate scrape MF_Col_mLB | ecosystem: Host-associated > Plants > Roots > Endosphere | place: USA... | reverse complement strand
GTCTGGACGGTGCTCCACGACATCACGCTGAATGAGCGCTTCAACGGGCGAGGCGCTTCGAAGTTGAAGCCGCCGATATTGCCAGAATCGTTGAAGGGAATCGGGCGTCGACGAGCGCCGGGCACAGCTGATCTGGGACAGAGTCGCGCTGAACTCGACGGCTCAATCGACCTCTTTAAGGAGGCCGAGGTCGCGCGCTGTACAGCCAGTATCTGCCTTGGTGTGATCGGCTGGCAACTTCACGCATGCCAACATCGAATTGGACAACTGCAATGAATTCACAGGTAACGATCCCTATGCGTGAGACATACGCAGCCTATACCACAGGGTGATTCACTCTCCATTGCTAACGCAAGTATTGAAATTCAATCAGGAAATCAACAGGAGGTTAACATGAGCTTGGACAACATTTCACATTCCGGTAGACCGGCGCTCGACGAGTTAGTTCCGTCGCGCTACGCGCTGAAGATCGGCGAGATTGACGTAATGGTGGTCAGCGATGGAGTGTTGACGCTGCCGGGCAAGATGTTGGGCCACAACGCCGACCCGACCGTCCGGGCGGCCTGGCTGAACTACAATTTCCTACCGACGGAGACGCTCGATTGGGGGCTGAACGTGGTCGTGGTGCGCAGCGGCGGCCGGACCATACTCATCGACGCCGGGCTGGGGGACGAACCGAACTTGAACTTGCCGAAGGCCGGGCAACTGGCCCATCGGCTGGACGCCGCCGGCATCGATCTTCCGTCCGTGACCGACGTGGTGCTGACCCACATGCACATGGACCACATTGGCATGCTGCTCGTCGACGGGGTAAAGGACCAGCTGCGTAAGGACCTGCGAATCCACGTGGCGGAAGCCGAGGTCAAGTTCTGGACGCACCCCGATTTCTCCCACGTCTCCATGCCACAGGGGTTCCCGGACGCACTTCGGGCGGCGGCCAAGCGGTTCGCGGAAGAGTACCGCGGCAATCTGAAGACGTTCGAGGAAGAGTACGAGGTTGCGCCGGGGGTGGTCGTCACCCGCACCGGCGGCCACACCCCAGGGCACAGCGTAGTACGCCTAGCGTCCGGCGGCGACCGTTTGATGTTCGCTGGCGATGCCGTGTTCGCTGTCGGGTTCGAGCACCCCGACTGGTTCAACGGCTTCGAACACGACCCCGAGGAGGCGGCGCGCGTTCGGGTCCGCCTTTTGCGGGAGCTGTCGGCGAGCGGCGAGCTTCTGGTGGCCACTCACCTGCCGTTCCCATCCATCGGCCATGTGGCGGCGGAGGGCGACGCCTTTCGTTGGGTGCCGCTCTTCTGGGATTACTGACCGCCTACCTGTCGGGCCAGGGGCGAACTAGACGACTGGCACTTGAACGAAACGAATGGCCGGTGGTAAAAAGGAGATCATCATGGACGTATATGAGGCAGTCAAAAGCCGACGGGCGGTGCGCGGATTCAAAAACGAGCCTGTGTCGAGGGAGGTGCTTGTGCGCGTGCTGTCCGCCGCAGCTTGGTCGCCGTCCGGATCGAACATCCAGCCGTGGAACACTTATGTGTTGACCGGCGCGCCGCTGGCTGAGCTCAAGACATGCGCCGTCGAGCGCGTGGCCCACGGCGACGCTTGGGACGAGCGGCAGTATGAGATGTACCCGCCCGTGCTGAAGTCTCCATATGGGGAGCGCCGATCCGCCTTCGGCAAGGAGCGCTACAGCGCGCTCGGCATTGCGCGCGAGGACTGGGAGGCGCGGCAGCGGGCAGCCATCGCCAATTGGAACTGTTTCGGGGCGCCCGCCGCCCTGTTCTGCTACATCGACCGCGACCTGGGCCGGCCCCAATGGGCCGACGTCGGCATGTATCTGCAGACCGTCATGCTGCTGCTCCGCGCCGAAGGGCTGCACAGTTGCGCGCAGATGGCGTGGTCGCAGGTTCGCGAGACGGTCGCCGAGGTGCTGTCACCCCCGGAGGGGCTCATCCTCTTCTGCGGCATGTCGATCGGGTACGAGGACCTCACGATGAGTTCCGCCCGTACGGGCCGCGCCCCGCTCCACGAGACTGTCACGTTCATCGGCGGTTAGCCCGAATATCTCATAATAGGGGTGCATCCGCAGTTGGCTTCGTACGGCCCCTACAATCTCGCGAAGGAAGCGGTGCGTGCGCTGACAAGAACAACAGCGCGTGAATGGGGGGCCGACGGGATCACTGTCAACAAGGTGCTCCCTGTTGCTGACACGTGGGGCGCGGGAGCCGACACCCCACCTCCACAAAATACACTCGGACGCCATGGGTCACCTGACAACGACATCGCTCCGGTCGTCCTGTTCCTGGCGAGTCGTGACTCTCGGTTCATCACGGGCTCTAGTTTAACACCTGATGGCGGTCAGATCATCGACGCCGCCCGCTAATCATTTGAAGTGCGTCGGCAGGAACGGCGCAATCCGTTCTAGCAGGAGTAAATGAATGACTATTCTCCCTATAACGTCGCTCTTTGCCGCTGGCTTTGCGCTGGCATTGGTTGCCCTATCAATCGCGATATCCCTCCGACGCGTGAAGCTCGGTGTCATGATCGGTCAAAGCGAAGACGAGGTCCTTCGGAACAGGATAAGAGCGCACGGCAACTTCGTTGAATACGTACCGCTTGGACTTATCATTCTGGGGCTTGTCGAAGCTCATGGCATCTCGATCGCGGCAGTTTTATCTGCCGGAGCAGCACTTGCTCTGGGTCGCGTTTTACATGCGATAGGCATGCTTCGGCCATCTGATGCTGTCAGAGGCTTAGGTATGGCGCTGACATATCTTTGGCTCATCTCGTCGGCGCTAGTCATCGGCGGCAGCGTGGTGTTTTTCTGAGAGGATGAACCGCAGCAATCTCAGTATTCTCGTTTTATCATGTCTGCTTTGCGCGATTGCGGTCATTGGCCGATTAAAGGCAGGCGAGCGAGAAGCTGCCGCGTCTGAATGACGTCCCAGGAGATGTATTCCGTGATTGCCAAGCCGACGATGTCCGCTCGCATCGCAACGTCATTGAGGAGGCGAAAGACAGTGTCCGGCTCCAAGCGGCCTCGTGGCACACCGGCGAGAAATCCCGTCTCAGGGTTAGGCTTGTTGAAAAGGATAGGCCCGAAGCGGGCAGGAATGATCGCGTCAACATCCAAGTGCACGGCCACATGATCGATGCGCTGCTCTACGAGCCACCCAATAATAGGAGTGCTGGCAGGGAAAAGTTCCTCCGAACCCGTTCTCCGCAAGGACAGATCACGCAGAACCTCGTCTTCTGATGACGACCACTCATCCAGACCGGCATACATGACACAGGCGGGGTCGACGGGAACGTCCACCTCCGCCACAAAGTCCGGATCACCGCGCCCGAGAAGCATTCCCAAAACCTGCGCGTTGCCCTGATGGGTTTCCTTGAACGTCTGAACGTCCGGATGCGCGTCGATCCACAGAACGCCGAGCCGCCCATTATATCGCTTGTTCAGATATGCGATTGGGGCGAGATCAACGAGGCAATCGCCGCCGATGGTCAAAATCCGGTCAGGCATGTGCCTTTCGATGGCGAGACGCGCGGCCTTTGCCTGATCAAGAAGGGCCGCCTTCTCCAGCATTCCATCCTCTGTCCTGAGAGGCCGGTGAGCTTGATCGGGAGCAATTACCTCGACGGTTTCACTAGGGCCGTCAGACGTCGGAAGCAACCAGGACAACAGTTGGGAACTCAGGTGATATTCGTTGAGGACTCCACCCTGCCACTGCGGCATATGCAGCCTTAATGTCCTTTTACCCTTGTCGTCCACGTCACCGTCCTCCTTTTGGCGTTCAAGAAGATACATAGGCTTATTGCGGCCATTCCAATGAATGCACTGGGTAGCCGACAACGTCAGCGCGTTTGGGGCGGCCAGATGGAGACAGCGCCTCCGTCCGGGGATTGAGCGGTCGCGGGACCGCGACGAGCGAGCAAATAGAGCGCAACGATATGGGTGATCATCAGCAGCGGTACATAGATGATCACGATCGCGTAGGTAGCGCCTAACTGCCCCGCCAACGCCGGCAGGCCAAACTGAGCGCCGTGATAGTAGTCGATGATAACGTCACCGGCTCCGACGAGATTGAAAGCACTGGTGAACAGCCAAAACAGCGGACGGACGTGAAACGAGACTAGAGCCAGCATGGCCAGCACTCCGGTGGCAAAGTCACCATAAGCGGCCATGACCGCAAAATCGCCGGGCAGATTGGGACCGACGACTCCGGGAAGAATGAACACCAACCCGAAAAAGCGGAAACTGTGAAGCGTTGCGATCACCCGCAACGCCTCGGCGCGGTCCATCGATCTAAGCCGGGGCAAGACATAGGCACCGACACAAAGCAGCCATGGAACATAACCCAGGATCAGGTGAAGCTGGAAGATAGTTGCCGGCGACATTTTTTGTCTCCTCCCAAGCGGCGGTTTCCAGGCAGATATACGGCCGCTTACATCGCGCAACTATTCGCGATAATATGAATAGGTCATGAAGCAGAACTTCACAGTAAGGCAAGGAGCGCTCGACGGGTTGGAAGCGTTCCTGAGCGTTGCCCAACACCGCAGCTTTCGAAAGGCAGCGGCGGAACTGAACGTGACACCTTCGGCCATAAGTCAGGCTGTGCGCACGCTCGAGTCGCGCATCGGAACGGCACTATTCACAAGAACAACGCGTAGCGTCGGACTGACGGAAGCCGGCGAACGGTTCCTCTCGCGTGCAAAGCCGGCCTTCGAAGAACTCGTCGCCGCCAGCGCGGTCGCGCAGGACCTTGGACAACGACCGACAGGACGGTTGCGCCTCTCGGTGCCGCGCGCCGTTGTCCCGATCGTGCTTGAGCCTCTGATTGCGTCCTTCTCAAAGGCCTATCCCGAGGTCGAGGTGGAGATCGCCGCCAGCGAGAAATTCGTCGATCTCGCGGCCGCAGGCTTTGATGCGGGTATAAGAATGGGTCAGTTCATCGCCGCCGACATGATCGCGGTTCGGCTAACTCCACCGTTCCGGCTTACGATCGTCGGGAGCCCGAGCTACTTTGCCGGCCGAAAACTGCCCGAACTCCCTGACGATCTGCGCCACCATGCGTGTCTGAGAATGCGCCGCTCCAATGGCGCGCTCGCGCTGTGGTCGATCAACGACAATGGCAACGTGATCGAGGCCGCCGTCGCGGGGCCACTCATCGCTCATGACTTCCCGACCATGCTCGGCGCAGCGGTAGAAGGCATGGGGTTAGCCCAGGTGCCCGAGCCGATCGCGGTTGATCAGATCAAAGCGGGAAAGCTCATGGAGGTGCTCAAACCATTCGCGCCCATGGGACCGGGCGTATTTCTTTACTATCCCAACCACCATCAAATGACACCAAAACTGCGCGCCTTCATCGATCACGTGAAGAAGCGTCCAAATTCTGCGAGCAAAGCCTGAATTCACGACAACGGTGAATAGCTCGAGTTGCGAGGAAAGCCGACGCCAAGGCAGCATGGCGCGACGGCCAGGTGGCCGCTTTGGGCCGCAAGCGGACTGGCACCTTACCGGGGTTTGGCCGACGATAGCGGACCATGCAGTCGAGAGCTAAGGTCTCGATTTGGCCGACACCGGCCCTCCCAGGCCCCTTCGCATGCCAAGATCAGGCTGGGACCAAGCCACGTACCACACGGAACATCATGGGAAATGACCGGGGTCCATCCGGCAAGCCAACCAGATATCCGGCCCGAACATGCTGCTCGATTGTACCGCGGGTGTCATCCGAAAGTGCCATCAACATGCCCGTGACGCTGCCCGGCCCGTCGGTGAGCGTAGCCCAATAATCCGCGAAGGACTGATACTCGCAATCTACGACAACCGGAACCTCCGTCACGTCGGTGAGGCCGATCTTCCGCCACAACGTCGCCTGGCCGTTAGGCCAGAAGTCCTTGCGGCCCGCCCGCATGGATCTCATCCTGGCGACCTCGGTCTCAAGCACAGCACCGGTGTTATAGACGAGGTCGAAGGCGGGCATGCCCCCAAGGAACTGAGTAACAGCGGACGCGACCACGCCGCCCGGACGGGTCACGCGCTTCATCTCGGCAACTACCTGCTCAATTTCCGGGATAACGTCCAGGGCCAGCGTGGAAACGGCGGCATCGAATACGTTATTGTCGAACCGCATGTGCCGGACATCGCCGTGTTCATATCTGATATTTGGGTGGGATCGACGACGGCGGGCTCCTTCAAGGTAACCCTCCGATGCGTCAACGCCGGTCATATGCGTCCCCGCCTCGGCTAGCGCTTTCGTCAACACACCTGTCCCACAGGCTACATCGAGTACGCGACCGCCCGGAGCGACATTGACACGGGCGATAAATAGGTTTGCCAGATGTTCGCTCCAGCGCCCCATGAAAGCCTCGTAAACGTCGGGATCAGCCCAATTATATCGTAGCTGTGCGGTTTCCATGGCTTGCCATCCTCCCTCGATCAAGAATGGACCTTAACACGGTCATTCGGGTCGCGCTTGTCGCTATCACACCGGGCGATCCAGCGCGCTCTCAAGAAAACATGACGCAATGGGAACCCCTGAAATCACACTGGCGTTCCCGTCGGGGGTGCTCCGAGGTCCCGCTTTGGTTGGTGTGACCAGTTCGACCCGCGTAGGTCGAACGGCGGGTATGGGGGCGCGCACCGGCCGAGGTTGGCGCCGTCACTACGCCGAGATAGTCAAGCGCAAGTGTGCCTCCGTTGTCTTTTCGACCTCGCGAAATGGGGGCGCGACGGCGAGTAGCCAGGATGGCGCTTGTTAAAGAACCCCTCAATCTGCCTGCATGTAATCCGCCACGCTGTAGCAGTGGCTCGCCTGGTAGGCGTTCCGCCCCCGGTTCATATGCGTCAGATTGAACGTCCGAATGGCACGCAACACGCGGCGGCTCGTGAGGAATTTGCGGATCGAGACAGCGCCACGCACATTGATGCCGAAAATGTCCGCACCACGCGGGAAGAAATAGCTGACGTGCTCTGGCATCGCGACGCTTTGCTCGAGAAAGGCTTCGTCCACTCGGCTCGGCGTGGCTGAACGATCTGTGGTGAAATCCGAAAGATGCACGATGAATCTGGAGCGGATATTTTCGCCTTGGGCATAGAGTGTAAAAAGCTCCATCCAACCCGCATTGACGCGTACGAGCGGCTTGTCCGAGGTCGACGGCAGACAGGAAACCGACCAGTAGTAACGCTCGGTCTTGCGCAGGATCGGAATGCAGTTTGGACCGTATAGCCTGAGAATCTCCAGGACTTCCCCTGCTTGCGGAAGGCTAAGCAGCTTCTCAAATCGAGCGACATATTTGAAGCGCTGTTCAAGGGACTCCGGGCGCTCGCCCGCGTCCAACAAGTCGATCTTCCCCGCTATCCAATCGCGCTGCTGCTGACGATCGAGGAATTGTCCCACACCGGTTGTTCTCGGGCGTGAAGTCGCGCCCATGTCAGACGTCCTGCGAATGCGCGTCATCGGCCGACTCCTGTATTCTCGCTTAGGCGTTTGCGAATTTTATATCCCGCCCAATGCGCCTCCGAATGATACCTCGCAGATGGTGAATTTGGAACGTCTGCGCGACCATGAGGAGAAAGTTGCAAGACTGTTCGCCGTCTAGCTTTCAGCACAGAGGAGTTCCCGCATGTCGGAAAAATCTAAGAAGGGCCTCGATCGCCGTGACTTCGTGATTGCGTCAATTGCCGCCGTGGGCGCGCCGGCTGTCCTCGTCCGCAACGCGGGCCGCGCGCGTGCTGGACCTCGAAATGATCCCACTGTTCGTGGAAGGGACGATGAACGTCCTCAAACATCATGGGATTGTTGCCGGGCCGATGGGGCGTACAGCCAAGGACGTGACTGTCTTTATCGGCGACAGTTCCTTGCCGATCCTGGCCACCGCGGGCGGGCTCGTCGAGCATCTGGTCAAGCTGAACGACAAGGTCGAGCCCGGACAGAAGGTAGCCGTCCAGCGCAACAGCTTCGGCGAAGTGGTTGCAGAATATACGAGCAGCGTGTCCGGAGAGCTAATCGGCCAGCGAAGCGATGCAATGGCGGAACCCGGCAACCCCTTGGTATTCATCCTTTTCAACAAGGCGACGCCGGAGGGCGTCGAGAACTATCCCGAGTAGTTCACCCGCCAACCTTTACGTTTGCGGACGGCGGTGCGCAGGCTGTATTTGGTATGGCTGCCGAGTGGCGGTTTTGAACCCCATTCGAGACGGTTGCGCACATTTCCCGGAACGACCGAACTGGATCAGTACCGGAAATTCCAGGTGCTATGGGCAAAGGACCGCTTCGGTCGAACTGGCCCCTACCAGCCAAGAATCCGAACGTCTTGAAAGTCCGCCTTGCTGACCTTGGAAATCTAAAACCATGGCGTCCGCTTTCAGGCGTGCATCCAAGACCGTGTAAGTCCGAAATGCGGGCGCGAAGCGGAAGTTATTTCCGACGGCTTTCGACCCTAAGCGGTCATGCCCGAACCCAACGATACAGGCCACCAACCACCTGCAATTACATATCAGCGTTGCATAATAGGTGGTATGCGTTTGCCTAAAATAAGATCATAAGGCGCGTAGCTGATGCACATGAGGATCTTAATTATGGATTGGTTTCCTGTAGTCTTCGCAACGTTCAAGGTTCTCGTGTTGGGCACTGGCATGTACTTCGCCATCAAGTGGCATGACGATCAAGGGGAGAAGGGGGAGAGAGGCGCGGTGCTACGCGCGGGCGGCAAGATGGCCGCAGTCTTCGTGCTATTGCTCTTCGGCTTGGTGCTCTTCACCTTCGCCCTTGGCAGGATGCTCGGTTTGGACTTGAGCTTCCCATGATGGCATCATTGATGTCCCCAGCCCCCGCAGAGGCCCCCGGAGGGCCGACGACAATTCGGTAGGCCGCACAAGCGAGCTGAAGCTAACGTCTCCTATTGGCGCAACTGCGACCCGGTGTTGTCACTGTGTAACGTCCGCTTTGCAGCAGCAACCGTTGGCCCGATGACCACTATGGGGGCGCGATGCAGCCGAAAACTGACAGCGAGTAGGAAGTCCGCTTTGAGCCGCACGCGGACTGGCCGCTTCTGGCATCGGAAAAGCGACAGCAGACATTCAACGATCCGGATCGAGGTCTCGGATGCCCCCTTCGGTCATTGCTGCTCGGTAGGAACGTCGCGAGAGGGTGGAAAGCGGTCATTTGCCTAGTCTTCAGGAAAGATGGCGTTACGACCGGAACCGGTCGTTTGATGTTCTGCCTCTCGCAGCAGGCCCTCGAGGCGGGTCGCCCATTCCTTGTTGCCATCTCTGAACGGACCAAGCGCATCGCCGGCAGGCTCCGGGAGATCGCCTACAGCGGCGGAGAAACGGCGAGCCTCCTGACTATGTCCCAAGGCCGTGTGGCAGCACGCCTGGATGCGGAGCAGCGCCGGCCAGTCAGGCCGCGCCTTTAGCGCCACACGCCCCGTGTCAAGCGCGCCCTTGACGTCGCCCGAAAAGAACAGCGCAAGCATCAAGAGACTGAACCAGACCGCATTCTGCGGATCATGGGGGTTGAGTTCGAGGCCGCGAGCCAGCGGCTTTCGCGCGCCGGCCGCATCGCCAACGAAAAGGCGGGCCATACCGAGGACGAGATACCCCAAGGCGAAGCTCGGACCGAGCTCGATGGACCGCTCGGCTGCGAGGATCGCCTGGTCAGCCCTACCTGTGTAGGCCGACACAATCGCCAGCGCATAGTGCGCATACGGATTCCGGGTGTCGAGATATATCGCCCGCAAGGCCGCATCGAGTCCTTCCTTCGCGTCCGCAGAGGGATTTTCTGTCCAGCCATAGGCGATGAGGCCTGCGTTGACCCGTGCCCGCCAGATCTGCGCCTCTGGAAGCATGGGATCGAGCTCCGCGGCCTCCCGGAAGAATCTCCTTGCGAGAAGATGGGTTGGCTGCGTTACCTTGTGAAAATTGAATGTACCTTGCCGTACAAGGTCCCATGCGGTCACGTTGCCGGTGTGCGGAGCAACCTGAAGTCCATGCCGCAACAGCAGTTCCGGCTCGACCGCCGCTGCAATCCGCTCGGCGATGGCGTCCTGCACTGCAAATACCTCGGCCACCTGAAGATCGTAATGTTCGGACCAGACAGTGACATCCTTCATTGCGTCGGCAAGGTAAACCGATATCCGCATCCGATCGCAGGTATGCCGGATGGCTCCATCCACCAGAAAATCAACGCCAAGTTCGTGCGCGATAGACTTCGGATCCCTCGGGCCATTCCTCATTGCGAAACTCGCCCCACGCGACGCGACGCGGAACCATCGGAACCGGGCGAGCGCCACGATCAGGTCGTCGGCGATACCGTCGGCCAGATATTGTCTCTCGGCATCTCCGCCAAGATCCTCGAAAGGCAGTACTGCGATCGCGGGGCTGGATCTCGCCTCCGCATGCCCTTCGCTACCGGGTCCGTCGGTCCGGCTCTCCACCGGACCGGAAAATCTGTATCCCACCCGTGGGACCGTAACGATCCAGTCGCCGCCGTCTGATGCCGGGCCGAGCAGCTTGCGAAGGGCAGCAATCTGAACGGAAAGATTACTCTCCTCGACGGCGAGGCCCGGCCAAACAGCATCCATCAGCGCCGACTTGGCGACGATGCGCCCATCTGCCGCGAGCAGAACGGCAAGCAGCGAAGCGCCGCGGGCGCCGATGGCGACAGGCCTGTTATCACGGAGAAGGCATCCGTTCTCGGTAATGAACTCGAAGGGGCCGAATACAAGGTGCTGGGTGTTCATGACTTGGGAATGATACGCCCGATTTCGCAGTTTTCGGAATTTTTCGGCCTTCGTTCAGGACTTGCGCCGGCTCCGCGCGCAGATTCAGCTCCATGCAGCAGTTGAAGTGGTGGGAACGATGGAGAACGAAACAATGCAAGCGAAGAATGCTCATGCATCAACCGCGAAAATCGTACGCGGCAGTGACAGCTATGTCGCA
>Ga0102589_1005549_pt1 | contig 10950 bp, 7 predicted proteins | sample AraplaMF_Col_mLB_FD_76858 | JGI IMG/M metagenome (GOLD analysis project Ga0102589, IMG submission 76858) | Arabidopsis root microbial communities from the University of North Carolina, USA - plate scrape MF_Col_mLB | ecosystem: Host-associated > Plants > Roots > Endosphere | place: USA... | reverse complement strand
TGGTTAATCATGCAGTAAGCATAACTACATCCAACTGCTCCTGTTCCTACTAATACAACACGGTTAATACCTTTTTTCATTTCAAAATTCCTCGCAATTTCATTGATTTTATTATGTAAGATAATACTTCTTACTTCTATAGAGTCATATCTAGTTTATTACATTTTATAAAAGATATTCAAGTATTTGAAAATGTATCCGTGCAATTCTTTGCATGAAACATAGGAAGTAAGTTAACCGAATATAATGCAATAAAATCCTTTATTGAAGGAGAAAAGGGCATGATGCAGTCGTTAACGATGGAAAGAATGCTTCATATTATTAATGTGGGGCTCGTTAAAACGAAGGATCCAAAGCAGATTATTATTGCTGGTGCAGGGATTTCAGGCTTAGTTGCAGCATCGTTATTGAAAGAAGCAGGGCATAACATAACAATTTTAGAAGCGAATAACCGAATAGGCGGAAGAATATATACGATCCGGGAACCATTTAGCTCTGGTTTATATTTTAATGCAGGGCCGATGCGAATTCCTGAAACACATGAGTTAACTTTAGCTTACATTCGTAAATTTAAATTACCGTTAAATCTGTTTATAAATAAAACCGCTTCAGATATGATTTATACGAATAATATTAAAACGAGATTGAGTGTATTTGAAAAAAATCCAAGTATACTTGGATATCCCATTTTAGAGAACGAAAAAGGAAAAACGGCAGAAGGGTTAATGTTAGTAGTATTAGAACCAATACTTAATTTTATAAAAAAAGATCCCAATAAAAACTGGATTATCGTTGAAAAAAAATATAAAACATATTCGCTCGGATCATTTTTAAGTGAGTATTATTCAGATGGAGCAATAGATATGATTGGGGTACTTCTAGATATGGAAGCATATATGGGAATGTCTTTAATTGAAGTATTACGTGAAATGATCTTTTTTACTTCAACGACAAAATATTACGAGATAACAGGCGGGATGGATGCATTACCAAATTCATTTTTACCGGAATTAAAAGATAATATTTTTATGTCGTATAAAGTAGAAAAAATTATACAGGAAGATAATAAAGTAATGATGCAAGTGATACATGAACAAACGTTACATTCATTTATGGTAACAGGCGACATCGCTATTGTCACAATTCCATTTTCAGCGTTACGCTTTGTAGAAGTTCAGCCATATCATTTATTCTCTTATTTTAAAAGACGAGCAATTCGTGAGTTAAATTATATTGCTGCAACTAAAATTGCGATAGAGTTTAAAAGTAGATTTTGGGAGAAAGCGGGACAGTGTGGCGGTAAATCTATTACAGATTTACCTATCCGATTTACATATTATCCGAGTTATGGCATTCATACACCAGGGGCAGCCATCGTTTTAGCGAGTTATACGTGGGCAGATGAGGCGTTAACGTGGGATAGTCTCTCGCACAGTGATCGTATTCGTTACGCTTTAAAAAATTTAGCGGAAATATACGGTGACATCGTCTATAGTGAATTTGTTACTGGAACATCTTTTAGCTGGAGTAAAAATCCTTATTCTTGCGGCGCATTTACAGCTTTCGAACCAGGTCAAGAGCTCGAGTTATTTCCGTATATTACGCCGCCAGCTGGCAAAGTACACTTTGCAGGAGAGCATACGACATTAACACATGGATGGATGCAAGGAGCAATAGAGTCTGGAGTTAGGGTTGCGCATGAAGTAAACGAACAGTGAATCTGTTATGTTTACAAATTGTCATTCTTTTAATAAAATGATAAATATAAATCGTAATTATTACGCTTTGAATACGTTTGAAGTAAAGAAATGGATGGTCGATCAAATGAATAAAGTAGAAATTCATATATTAGGTGGTTTTTTAGGTAGTGGGAAATCAACATTATTACAAAATTTATTGTTAGCGGAGAAAAAGAAGAATAGAAAAGTTGCAGTATTAATGAATGAAATTGGTGAATACTCGGTAGATACCGATATTATTGGAAAAGAGAATGTTTTAAGAGAGCTTCTGAAAGGATGTATTTGTTGTACGCTAAAAGAAGAGCTTGAAATACAGTTACATTCGTTATATCAGCAAGAAAGACCAGATGTCATTTATATAGAAACAACAGGTGTTGCGCATCCAATTGAAGTGTTAGATGCATGTGTATCACCAATTTTAGCACCTTTCTTAGAAGTGAAATCAATTGTAGTCGTTTTAGATGCAGTAAGATGGTTAAATCGAAGTGTATTAAGTGCAAACGTGCAGCAATTATTGCATGAGCAACTGAAGTTTGGTAGCCACATTTTAATTAATAAATCAGATTTACTAACAGATGCGGATAAGAACAAAGTAATTGAAGAAGTGAAAGCAATAAATAATCATGCGAAATGGTTTGAAACAAAATATTGTAATATATCTTTAGAAGACATAGAAGAAGCTGAATTTACGAATGATGGGGAACATGAGACACTACATGTCAAACAGCATTTACATATACAAACGATGACATATCAATTTACGAAATCGATTGATCAAGATAAATTATACGAATGGCTTTCGAATTTACCAGATAGTATTTATCGTGTAAAAGGTTTTGTGAAATTTCATGGTGATAAATATCCGCACCTATTCCAATATTCGTTCGGGGTACCGACTTTACTGGAACAAGACTTCGGTTTTCCAACGAACTTGGTAGTAATAGGAGAAGGGCTAGATAAGAAACAATTGGCTGAAGGATTAGAGGGAGTAGAAAATAATTCTAATTAAGATTAAAGGGTGCTGCCCCATAAGTTGGTGAAAACGACTTATGGGGGAGTCCTTTTATTTTTTATGAGTAACCATTCAGCTACTTATATTCATGATAAATAGTCTTTTTAGTATTTTCGTTTTCCAAGAGAAACACTTATACTAGTACTAGAGTCTCTTCTAAACTCAATTTTGCGACCATCTAATTCTATTGTTCGAGAGCTTGCAGTAGGGTTTTTGATTAAACTATATAGATAATCTGTTTTAGTTGGTAGTAGTGTGTTTAGAATTTTTTTCACCGGCTCATTTAATGCAGAATCATCACTATGAATAGACATTCTATATGCGCTGTCATCATAAGGAGAAAAATTAAAATACATAATGCCATCATATGTATGACCAGTTTTAGTATATACATAGTTATAATCGGTTTTTAAAAATCCAGAATCAATCAATATATTCTCAATTTCTTTGTACTTATCCTCATCTTTTGCAGGAATAGAATCAGGAACAAAATAAGGGCTTACATTAATTGCTTTATACATAAACGTTGCAAATTGTTCTCTTGTTACATTCATTTCTCCGCCATATTGATAGTTTCCGATTCCTTTTGTAATACCATTACTATACAATGAACGAACAGCGTCTGTTGCCCAAAAATTATTTGGAACATCATAGAAAAGGTCGTTTGTTTTTACAGATAGATGAAACGCTTTTTGTAAGATAACAGCCATTTCATATCGAGTTAATGTATCATCTGGTCTAAATTTGTCAGTGCTACTGTCCCCTGTCATAAGTCCTTTTTGAGCAACTGCTTTAATATTGTTTTCAAACATATGCCCATGAATATCAGAGAAATGTTTACTTGTAGATCCGGTATTTTCTAGTTTTAAGTATCTTGAAATAATCGCAGCTACTTGTCCACGAGTTACATTGTCCCCAAATCCAAATTTTCCGTTACCATAACCACTAATAACCTTTTGCTCAGTTAAATGGTCAATCGAATCTTCAGACCAATGTCCTTTTGGTACATCGATGAAACGTTCCATTTGTGCATGAGCATTCGTTGCGCCGAATAATGTGGCAGTAATTAAGCCTGTTGCAAGTACATGTTTAAAATTCACTATGATTCCTCCTAAGTATATAAAACAATAATTTCTCACTCATATCCGTTACTTTTAAGTGATAACTGATTATATATTATATTATAATATTAGGTTTTTGTAAAATATGGATTTACTTTCGTAATATTTCTTAAATATATATGGTGTTATGAGAGGGAGGTAAGTTTAAAAAAGTCAACTGACGAGGGTGTTCATTCATTTTGATTAAGAATTTGTTATAAAATTCTCGTTAATTAGTAGCTAGTCAAAAGATGCTAACCTTTGTTGGGATATAGAAAAACACTCGCAGATTTTGTCTAACAATAATAATTGTAAAATTCAGAAATATGTTTATAATCAAATCTAAGAGGTGATTCAGGTGTCAGAAAAAATAATAATGGATGTAAAAAACCTAACAACAAAAGGATTAGAAACGAGAGAGAAATTATTGTGTGCTGCAGAAGAGGTGTTTGGTAGTAAAGGATATTACGAGGCTTCTATCGTGAATATTACACAAGAAGCAAAGGTAGCGCACGGAACTTTCTATAATTACTTTCCATCTAAAAAAGATATATTTGATGAATTAATTCGCAGATTGAATCGTGAGTTACGCTTAATTATTAAAGAAGAAATGAAGGGAATATCAAGTTATGAAGAGGCACAAAGAAGAGGTTTTCAGGCTTTTTTTCGGTGGGTAAAAGATCGACCTAATCTATATAACATTGTACAACAGGCAGTAGTTGTTGATGATAACTTATATAGGTGGTACTATGCAAAGCTCGCAAATGGATTTTTAAAAAGTTTATCGGCTGGTATGGAAGCGGGAGAGTTTAAACAACTTGATAAAGAAACAATTGCGTATTGTCTTATGTCAATTGGGCAATTTCTAGGAATGCGATGGGGTTATTGGGAAGAGAAAGATGTTCCAGAAGATGTATTTGAAGCAGCGATGTCATTAATATTTGAGGGATTGAGAAAGAGATAAGGGAGTGGGGGAAATATGCAAGGCATTGCTTATTGGATTGAAAAACGGTCCTATTTACATCCAGATCGCATTGCCATTATTACAGAAGAGGAGGAAATGACATATAAACAGTTACATGAGTATGTAAGTAAAGTAGCAGCTTATTTAATTTACGACTTGAATGTGCAAAAAGGAGAAAGGATAGCCATTTTATCACAAAATAGCTTGGAATATATTGTACTTTTGTTTGCTATAGCAAAAGTAGAATGTATTGCTGTTCCATTGAATATACGATTAACAGAAAATGAACTTATATTCCAGTTAAAAGATAGTGGAACTACAGTTTTATTTGTAGAGGAAACATTTCAAAATATGGCACTGTCAATGCATAAGGTATCGTACGTACAAAGAGTTATTTCAATTAAAAGTTTAAAAGAAATAGAAGATAGAAAAATTGTTAACTTTGAAGAGATAAATGAAAGCGCATCCTTTATTATATGTTATACATCAGGTACAACAGGAAAACCGAAAGGGGCCGTACTTACACAAGAAAATATGTTTTGGAATGCGCTTAACAATACATTTGCGATTGACTTAACTATGCACGACAGCTCTATTGTATTATTACCTTTATTTCATATTGGTGGAATTGGTTTATTCGCATTTCCAACTTTATTTGCAGGTGGCGTAATCATTATTCCAAGAAAATTCGAACCAACCACAGCTCTTTCCATGATAGAAAAACATAAAGTTACTGTAGTGATGGGAGTACCTACAATTCATCAAGCATTAATTAATTCCCCAAAGTTTGAAACTGCAAATTTACAATCAGTTCGTTGGTTTTATAACGGTGGTGCTCCATGTCCAGAAGAGTTGATGAGAGAATTTATAGATAGAGGATTTTTATTTGGTCAAGGCTTTGGTATGACTGAAACATCACCAACCGTATTTATGCTTTCAGAAGAAGATGCAAGACGTAAAATAGGTTCAATTGGAAAACCTGTTCTGTTTTGTGATTATGTACTTATTGATGAAAACAAAAATAAGGTTGGAATCGGTGAAGTTGGGGAGTTACTTATAAGAGGGCCGAATGTAATGAAAGAGTATTGGAATCGACCAGATGCAACAAAAGAAACAATTCAAGATGGATGGTTATATACGGGAGATTTAGCTAAAGTTGATGAAGATGGTTTTGTATACATTGTCGGTAGAAAAAAAGAAATGATAATCTCCGGTGGTGAAAATATTTATCCGCTTGAAGTAGAGCAGGTCATTAATAAGATTTCGGAGGTATATGAGGTAGCAGTCGTTGGTAGGCAACATGTAAAGTGGGGAGAGATTCCAATCGCCTTTATTGTGAAAAAGAGTAGCAGTGAATTAACTGAAAAGGAAGTCATTGAACATTGTTGTTTATTTCTAGCAAAATATAAAGTTCCAAAAGAAATTGTATTTCTAGAGGAATTGCCTAAAAATGCAACTGGTAAAATTCAAAAAGTACAGTTAGCAAATCAATTGAAAAGCAGGTGAAGAGACGATGTATAGCACTGGTCAACAGGCATCATGTAGTAAAACGATAACAGAAACAGATTTTGTATTATTTGCAGGTTTGAGTGGGGATTTTAATCCAATTCATATTGATCATGAGTATGCGAAACAAACTAGATTTAATCAAAGAATAGCACATGGTTTACTAACTTCCAGTCTATTATCACAATTGCTTGGGATTCATTTACCTGGAAAAGGATCCGTTTATATGGAACAAACTATTAAATTTACAGCACCAGTTTTTATAGGAGATACAATTACAGCTACGGCTACAGTGCAAGAATTTATGATAGAAAAGAGAGTTTTGAAATTGTTAACTGAATGCCATAATCAAAAAGGAGATTTAGTATTGACAGGTGTAGCGACTATGATGGTGCCAAAAGAAGGAGGAGTAGTCTAATGAATATTGGGGTTGAAACGACTGGTGTTTTCTTCCCAAAAGACGTAGAGACGGCTGCAGATCTATCTAAGAAAACAGGTATCCCTGAGAAAATTATTATAGAAAAGTTTGGTTTATATGAAAAACATGTCGCAGATGACACAATGCATGCATCAGATTTAGCTATTGCTGCTGCAAAGCCAATATTATTACAAGTAGATCCTCAATCTATTGATGTAGTCATTTATTTTGGCAGTCCACATAAAGATTACCACGTATGGTCAAGTGCCCCAAAAATTCAGCATGAACTTGGATTGAAAAATGCTTATGCTTTTGAAATTATGAATGTTAGTTCTTGCTTTCCTATTGCTCTCAAAGTCGCAAAAGATATGCTTTACTCCGATAACTCAATTGAAAATATATTATTAGTAGGTGGATGTAAAGAATCTCAAATTGTAGATTATTATAATCCACGCTCACGTTTTATGTTTAATTTCGCTGATGGCGGAAGCGCAGCTTTAGTAAAAAAAGATGCTCGAAACGGTGAAATATTAGGCAGTGCGATTATAACAGATGGTTCATTTCATGAAGATGTACGTATTCCAGCAGGTGGATCAAAGCAGGTTGCGAGCTATGATACAGTTGAGAATCGACAACATTATATTGATGTAATAGATCCTAATAGTATGAAAGAACGTCTAGACCGGGTTTCAATCTCTAATTTTGATAAGGTTATTAGGGAGGCGCTAAGAAAAAGTGGATTTACTCCTAAAGATATTAAAGTATTGTTACCACTGCATACAAAACGTTCTATGTTAATAGAATTGATACAGGGGCTAGGGCTAGCAGAAGAACAAGTTGTATATTTAGATCATTATGGACATATGTCAGCGCTTGATCCTTGCATTGGCCTTCACTTTGCAAATGAACAGGGAAAATTACAGCCTGGAGATATTGCAGTAGTAGTAAGTGCCGGGACTGGGTATACGTGGGCAGCGACTGTGATTAGATGGTAGTAAAGATGGATTTTATTAAAAAAATTATATGTTGTTTTTTCATTGTTATTGTGAGTCTATGGATGTTTGCGTCTGTAGGAAATGCCTCTGCTGTAAAATATGTGAAATCATGGGGGAGTGAGCTAGATCCTTCTAAGTTATTAAGGACACCGGTGGCGATGGCAAGGGATGCAAAAGGATTTCTGTATGTTGTTGATATGGGGAATAATAGGGTTTTGAAAATAGATAAGAATGGAGAAGTTGTTGATGCTATAGGAACTTTAGGTGAAGGTCCGGGACAGTTTAATATGCCATTTGGTATTGCTGTTGATAAAGAAGGTAATATTTTAGTTGCGGATACAGCGAATTATCGTATTCAAAAATTTAATGAGGAGTTTCAATTTATTAAAAGTTGGGGCACAAAAGGTAAAGGAAGTGGGCAGTTCTCGTTTCCTAGGGAGATTGCAGTAGATAGCGATAATAATTACTATATTACGGATGAATACAATCATCGGATTCAAAAATATAGCCCGAATGGGCAGTATATTCAAACAATAGGGAGTTATGGAAAGGCGAATGGAGAAATGGCTTTACCACAAGGTATTGCGATAAATAAACAAGACGAGGTCTATATTGCAGACACTTATAACAATCGTATTCAAGTGTTTGATAAAAAAGGGGAGTTTAAGCGAGTAATCGGAGCAGGAATTGCAGGTTTAGGCCCATATCAATTCTACCATCCAAGAGGAATAAATTTTGACTCAACATCTGGATCGCTATATGTAGCAGATACTTATAACAATCGGATAATGAAATTTACAAATAAAGATCAATTTTTATATACAGTAGGTAACTTTTTTCAGTTCGTTTATCCAAATCAAGTTCTTCCGGATGGTAAAGGGAATATCTATATAACGGATACGGGAAATAATCGTGTACTTTTATATAATGAAGTAGGCCTAACAGCGGTAATGAAGAAAACTATAGGTAATGATAGGAATGGAAATACACAATATGCAGGACCTTATGATGTCGAAAGAGACAAGAATGGAAATGTTTTTGTATCTGATTCCTTTAATCATCGAATTTTGAAATATGATACATCTGGGAAGGTTGTTGGGAAGTGGGGAAGTTTATTTGGTGCTGGTGGACCACTAGGATACGGAAGTCTTCCAGGACAGTTTTATGTTCCAAGACAAATTGCAACGGATCGTTACAATAACGTGTATGTATCTGATTCTGTAAATCATCGTATTCAAAAATTCACTAATTCAGGGATAGCACTTGCTTCATATGGTTCATTTGGAGTATTACCAGGTTTTTTTCAATTTCCATCTGGAATAGCTATTGATAGTAAAGGAAACATATTTATAGCTGATTCAGAAAATCATCGTATTCAAAAATTTAGTCCATTCTTTGTATATATGAAAGAATGGGGGAGAAAAGGAAGTGGAGAGGCAGAGTTTTTTCAACCTATGCAATTAGCGGTTGATTCAAAAGATAATATTTATGTTGTGGATCGGATTAATAATAGGGTTCAAAAATTTGATAATGAGGGTAATTTTCTTACAAAATGGGGTACAAATCATGGAACTGGAAACTTAGATCCACTAGAAAATTGGAGAGAGGGTCCCGGGGATCTTTTTTTGCCAATAGGAATTGAAATCGATATAAATAATACGGTGTATGTTACAGATACTTCTAATAATCGCGTGAATATTTATAATGAAAATGGGGATTTTTTAGAGTCTTTTGGAAGTTTTAGTGGTATATCAGGGCAGTTTTTCTCACCACAAGGAATAGATGTGGATAGCCAAGGGAATATCATTATTACAGATGGTTTACTCCAAAGAATTCAATTTTTTAAGAAAGCTAATTAGTATTAGAGGCTCAAAATGCTTGTTAGAAAGGATAGAAGTTTAATAGTTTAGGAATACGGTATAGGTAGGAATAAAATATTTGTATTAAATTGTAAAGGTGTTTCATGGAAATCGGAGAAGATACATGTATACTAACAATCTCGTTTATATGATTCAAAGAAAAAGTCATAATTACGAATGGGTAACTTTGGCGTGTTTGACTCTATCAGAAAGTAAAGTATGGGGAGGATCACAATGTCGATGAAAAAACGTAAATGGCTAAGAACGGTGGCTACTGGTTGTATTTTAGGTTCGTTATTAATAACGGCAGCTTGTTCAGGAAAGAAAGCAAGTACAGAGGATGAAAAGACGATTAAGGTAGGGGTTCTTGCTTCATTAACAGGTCCATTAGAATCGTATGGAAAACAAACAATGAACGGATTTGAATTAGGGTTAGACTATGCAACGGGTGGAACTGGGAAAGTGGAAGGGAAGAAGATTAAGTTTGTTGTAGAAGATACGGAAACAAAAGCTGATGTAGCAGTTAAAAAAGCTACGAAATTATTAGAAGAAGAGAAAGTTGATTTTTTAGTTGGATCGTCTAGTTCAAGTGATACATTAGCGGTTTTACCATTAGCAGAAGAATATGAAAAAATAATGGTTGTAGAACCGGCGGTAGCTGATAGTATTACCGGGAAGAACTGGAATAAATACATTTTTAGAACAGGTAGAAATTCATCTCAAGATGCAGTCGCTGGTGCAGCAGCAATTGCTAAAAAAGATGTAAAAATAGCAACGTTAGCACAAGATAATGCTTACGGCCGTGAAGGAATTGCGGCATTTAAAGCTGGAGCAAAGAAGTTAGGTGCAAATATTGTAAACGAGCAATATGCTGATACAAATTCGACTGACTTCACTGCTAATATTCAAAATATCATTAGCTCAAAACCAGATTATTTATTTATCGTTTGGGCAGGGGCAAATTCACCTTGGAAACAGTTGAAAGATATGAATGTGGAAGCGCAAGGTATTAAAATTTCTACCGGTGCACCAGATATACCGGCATTAAAAACGATGGATGCGTTAGTAGGAATGCAAGGTTTTTCTGTTTATTATCATACACTCCCGAAAAATAAGGTGAATGATTGGTTAGTGGAAGAACATAAAAAACGATTTAATGGTGCGGTGCCAGATTTATTTACAGCAGGAGGAATGTCAGCGGCAATTTCAATTGTAGAAGCTTTAAAGAAAACAAAAGGTGATACAGATGTAGATACATTAATTAAGAAAATGGAAGGAATGGAATTTGATACACCGAAAGGAAAGATGAAGTTTAGAGAAAAGGATCACCAAGCGATGCAGACACTGTATTCTATCA
>Ga0102589_1005547_pt1 | contig 10952 bp, 9 predicted proteins | sample AraplaMF_Col_mLB_FD_76858 | JGI IMG/M metagenome (GOLD analysis project Ga0102589, IMG submission 76858) | Arabidopsis root microbial communities from the University of North Carolina, USA - plate scrape MF_Col_mLB | ecosystem: Host-associated > Plants > Roots > Endosphere | place: USA... | reverse complement strand
TCAACTATGTGTCCATCAACGTCGGCATGGACATGAACCCGGTGTCGCAAATCATGGCGGTGATCGCCGCCTTCCGCACCAGGATCGCGGCGAACCCGGATCGCTACCGGCTGGTCTCCAGCGTGGAGGAGATCCGCGAAGCCGCCGCGGCGGGCCGGCTTGCCATCGGCTTTGACCTCGAAGGCGCGATGCCCTTGCAGGAGCACACCGAGATGGTGGCGCTGTACCGCGAGCTCGGCGTGCGGCAAATCCACTTTGCCTACAACCGCAACAACAGCGTGGCCGACGGCTGCCATGACGAGGCGCGCGGCCTCACGCCGCTGGGCCTGCGCATGGTGCGGGCCGTCAACAAGGCCGGCCTGCTCATGGACTGCTCGCACACCGGCCGGCGCTGCAGCCTGGACATCATGGCAGCTTCGTCAAAGCCGGTGATCTTCAGCCACGCCAACCCGCTGGCGCTGGTGGAGCACGGCCGCAACATCACTGACGAGCAGATACGCGCCTGCGCGGCCACCGGCGGCGTGGTCTGCATCTCGGGTGTTTCGGCTTTTCTCGGCACCAGCACGCCGCACGCCGGTGACATGGCGCGGCATGTGGCCTATGTGGCCGGCCTGGTGGGCGCGCAGCATGTGGGCATAGGCCTGGACATCAGCTTCCGCCAGGACGAACTCAACGACAACCCGCCCGGCGACTACGACCCGGACTACTGGTGGCCCAAGGCCGCCGGTTACGACCGCAGCGTTCAGCGCATGAGCTATACGCCGGTCGAAACCTGGCGACTGTTGCCCGAGGCGCTGCGCCAGGCGGGCCTGGGCGCGGCCGAGATCGAGGGCGTGATGGGCGACAATATGATGCGTGTCGCCGGCATCGCCTGGCAGCACGCCTGAACCTCCCGCAACCCACTGGCAGCCCCACATGTCTTCCATCACGCTTCGTTTTCTGGCCGAACCCAGCACCGTCAACTTTGGCGGCAAAGTCCATGGCGGCACCGTCATGAAATGGATTGACGAGGCCGGTTATGCCTGCGCCACCAGCTGGGCCAAGCGCTACTGCGTGACCGTTTCGGTGGGCAGCATACGTTTTCAGCGCCCCATCATGATCGGCGACCTGGTCGAGGTTGAAGCCCGGCTGGCCTATACCGGCAAGACCAGCCTGAACATCTCGGTGGAAGTGCGCGCCGGCGACATGAAAATCGGCCAGATGGCGGTGATCACCGAATGCCTGGTGGTGTTTGTCGCGGTGGACCTGGACGGCAAGGCCTTGCCCGCCCAGGAATGGCGGCCCGAGACCCCCGGCGACGTCGCGCTGGCCCAGCGCGTCAAGGCGCACCTGGACGCCGCGCGCAGCATGCAGCTGTCCTGAGCCGCGTCCCCCGCCCGCCGATGCGACACAATGCCCTGACAGGCCGCGACCTGGCGGCCGCCCTGACCGTGGTCGTGCTGTGGGGCATCAATTTTGTGGTGATGAAATTCGCGCTGCGCGACTTCACACCGTTTCAGCTCGGCACCGCCCGCTATGTGTTCGCCGCCCTGCCTTTGGTGCTGCTGATACGCCCGCCCAAGATCGCGTGGAAGTGGATTGTGTTCTATGGCCTCTTCCAGGGTGTGGGGCAGTTCGGCATTTTGTTTCTCGCCCTCAAGGTCGGCATGACGGCGGCGCTGGCCTCGGTGTTGCAGCAGACCCAGGTGTTCTGGACGGCGCTGTTCGGTTTTGTGCTGCTGCATGAACGCGCCAGCCGCCCTCTGCAGGCCGGCCTGGTGCTCGCGGCCCTGGGCCTGGCCTGCTTCGCGCTCAACTACGTGGGCACGGACGGCAGCAGCGCCACCACGCCGCTGGGCTTTTTGCTCACGCTCTGCGCGGCGGCCATGTGGGCCATGTCCAACATCGTGGCGCGGCGCGTGCAGCAGGCTTACAAGGACTATTCGCCGCTGGCTTTTGTGGTGTGGAGCAGCCTGGTCGCGGTGCTGCCGTTTGCCGCCCTCTCCTGGACGTTCGACCCCGAGCCCCTGCGCTGGCACTGGCTGGAGGCGCGCGCATCGAGCTGGGCCGCCGTGGCCTACCTGGGCTGGGCCGCCACCATCCTGGGTTACGGCCTGTGGACGAACCTGCTCAAGCGCCACCCCGCGAACCGCGTCGCGCCTTTCAGCCTGGGTGTGCCCGTCGTCGGGTTGGCCACCGGCATGCTGGTGCTGGGCGAGGTCGTCACGCCCTGGCAATGGGCGGGCGTCGCGTTTGTGGTGGCCGCGCTGGCTTGTGTGATGTTGGGCGGGCGGGTGTTCAGGCCGGGCCCGCAACAGACCTGACGCCGGCCGCCTGCCTGTCGCCAAACCAGGCCGCCAGCAGCTCCAGCGTGTAGCGCACCTTGGCCGGTTGCTCGCCGCGTCGCGGCGTGACGGCGTACACCGGCATGTCTTCCATGCGCCAGCCCGGCAGCACCGGCAGCAAGCGGCCTTCGGCCAGCGCCTTGCGGTCGTCCTCGCTCACGCCCATGCTGATGCCCCAGCCGGCGACGGCCAGCGCGTGCAGCGCCGTGACCTGCGACACCTGCACCCGGCCTTCCAGCCTCAGGGTTTCGCGTTCGCCGGACGGGCCCAGCAGCTCCAGCATGTCCGCGTTGTTGCTGCTGTTGGGTTTGCTGCCCAGCCAGTCGTGGCGCAGCAAATCCTGCGGCGTGGCGGGCCAGCCGCGTTCGGCCAGGTAGGCCGGCGAAGCGCAGAGCTGGCGCGCCGTGCTGCCCAGTTTGCGCGCGACCAGGCTGGAGTCGGCCATCTCGCCTACGCGCACCGCGATGTCCACACGCTCCGCGATCAGGTCTATCAGCTTGTCGTCCAGCAGCAGGCGCAGGCTGAGCCTGGGGTAGCCGCGCAGCGGCGCCAGCGCCGAGGCCAGCAGGCTGCCGAAGCCCACGGGCGCGGCCAGCCGCAGCTCGCCCTCGGGTTCGTCGCGCAGGCGCACCAGGGCTTGCTCGGCCTCGCGCGCGGCGCCCACCATGGCCGCGCAACCGGCGTGGTAGCGCTCGCCGGCCTCGGTCAGCGTGAGGCGCCGGGTCGAGCGGTGCAGCAGGGCCAGGCCCAGCGCCTGTTCCAGCTGGCGCAAATGCTGGCTCACGGCCGAAGGCGTCATGCCCAAGCGGCGCGCCGCCGCCGTCAGCGAGCCTGCCGCCACCACCTCGGCAAAGACGGCCATGCGCTTGAGTTGGTCCAGGGATTTATCGCTCATTGATTAGTTGTACTTCACAGTGTTGTCGGATTTTGCCGTCTATTCAGTTACTTGTGAAGCAATCAAACTAACAGCTTCTTTCAACCACAGGGAAATCTCCACCATGAACATCGCACTCATAGGCGCCACCGGTTTTGTCGGCGCACCGATTCTTTCCGAATTGCTGAGCCGCGGCCACAAGGTCACAGTGCTGGCCCGCAACCCCGGCAAAGTCGCGCCGCAAACCGGCCTCACCGTCGTCGCCGCGGACGCGCTGGACGCCGGCCAGGTCGCCAAGGCCGTGGCCGGCCATGACGCCGTCATCAGCGCCTACAACCCCGGCTGGGGCGAACCGAAGATTTACGACCTGCACCTGCAGGCCAGCCAGGCCATCGTGACTGGCGTCAAGCAGGCCGGCGTCAAGCGCCTGCTGGTGGTGGGCGGCGCGGGCAGCCTGTATGTGGCACCCGGCCTGCAACTGGTGGACACGCCGCAGTTCCCCGCCGAATACAAACAGGGCGCGCTGGCAGCGCGTGAGGCGCTCAACCAGCTCAAGCTCGAAGCCTCGCTGGACTGGAGTTTTGTCTCGCCGCCCATTGGCTTGGCGCCCGGCGAGCGCAGCGGCAAATACCGGCTGGGTGGCGATGAACTGCTGCCCGGCCAGGGGGATAAGCCGGCCGGGATCTCGGTGGCCGACCTGGCCGTGGCGATTGTGGATGAGGTGGAGACGCCTCGGCATGTGAGGCGTCGGTTTACGGCGGCCAATTGAGCTGATTGGCCCGGCAGCTGGGCCGGGTCTTGCTTCGGCCTTTGCGCTTTGTGCTAAGGGCGGTTGGCCGGGGGTAGCCCGGCAGCTACTCACTTTTCTTTTGCTTCGCCAAAAGAAAAGTAAGCAAAAGAAAAGGCGACCCTGGTGTCTGCGTCCCTCCGCTGCGCTACGGGCAACCTGCGGTGCTCGGTTCAGGCGGGGTCTCGCTAAACTCGCTTCGCTCAAACAACGCGAGCCCTTATCCGCCTGAACCTCCGCTCCTCGGCGCATACACAAGGGGGTGGGAGAAAAATACCAAAAACCACAAGAACACGCCATGGCGTGTCCTTGTTTGTATTTGTCTTCTTTGTGTTTTGTATTTGGTTCCCGCTCCCGATTGCCTCGCCCGCCGGGGCGAGACCCGGCCAGCGGAACCAAGAAGAGGAAAGAGGAGGATGAAGAGTAAGAGCGCGCCCGCCGGAGCAAGACCCGGCTCAACCACCCTTCTCTTCCTTCGTCACCAACCAGATCCCATAACAAACCAAGCCCAACGCTACCCCATTCTTCCATTCCAGGAACCGCTCATCCAGAAACACCGCCGACAGCATGGTCCCAAAAATCGGCACCATGAAGTTAAAGACGGTGATCATGCTCACGCGGTTGTATTTCAGCAAAATCGTCCACAGCGAGAACGCGGCCGACGACAGCACCACGAGGTACACCATCAGCAAGGTGGACTTGAAGGTGAAGCCCGTCAGCGAACCACCGGTGGCAAAACCGATGAGCAGCAGGGCCAGGCCGCCGATCGCCAGCTGCCAGCCGGTCAGCACCACCGAGTCCACGCGCTGTGAAACTTTTTTGCCGTAGATGCTGGCGGCCGAGAGTACAAAGGCGGCGATCACCACAAAGCCTTCACCGAGCAGCGTGAAGTCGAAGCTGAGCAGGCTTTCGCTGAAGTTCACCACCATCACGCCCGCGAAACCCACCAGGCAGCCCAGCACCTTGTTGAAGCTGAGCCTGTCGTTTTTGTAGATGTAGTGCGCCAGCAGCACGCTGAAAAAAGTGCCGGTCGCGTTCATGATGGAACTCTTCACGCCGGTGGCATAGGCCAGGCCGATGTAGAAGAACACATACTGTAGGCTGGTCTGTGTCAGGCCCACAATCGCGACCTGGCCGAAGGTCCGGCGGTCCAGCTGGAACACCGGCTTGCGGCTGATAAAGGCGAACACCAGCAGCACCAGCCCGGCAAAAATAAAACGCCAGCCCGCGAACACCAGCTTGGAGGGAATGTCGCCGGCGGCGATCTCAAACAGCGCATAGCCGTTCTTGATCGCCGGGTAGGCGCTGCCCCAGAGCAGGCAGCACAGCGAGGCCAGCAGGAAAACGATTTTGCGCTGGGTGAAAAAGGTGGAGCTGTTCAAAACCTGGATCCCGTGAAGAAAAGAAGGCGCGGCCCGGGCACGGCGTGCGCCCGAGCGCATCGACGCAAGTTACAGCAGGCGCGCCAGGTAGCGTCCCGTATGGCTGGCGGGATTGGCGGCGATGTCTTCCGGCGTGCCCACGCCCACCACGGTGCCGCCGCCGGCTCCGCCTTCGGGGCCCATGTCGACCAGCCAGTCGGCCGTCTTGATGACGTCCAGGTTGTGCTCGATCACGACAATCGTGTTGCCTGCGTCGCGCAGCTGGTGCAGCACCTTGAGCAACAGGTCGATGTCGGCAAAATGTAGGCCCGTCGTCGGCTCGTCGAGGATGTACAGCGTGCGCCCGGTGTCGCGCTTGCTCAGTTCCAGCGCGAGCTTGACGCGTTGCGCCTCGCCACCCGAGAGCGTGGTCGCGGCCTGGCCCAGCTTGATGTAGGACAGGCCCACGTCCAGCAAGGTCTGCAGCTTGCGCGCGATGGTGGGCACGGCCTTGAAGAACTCGGCCGCGACCTCGACCGTGAGGTCCAGGATCTGCGCGATGTTCTTGCCCTTGTACTGCACTTCCAGCGTTTCGCGGTTGTAGCGCATGCCCTTGCAGACGTCGCAGGGCACGTACACATCGGGCAAAAAGTGCATCTCGACCTTGACCACGCCGTCGCCCTGGCAGGCTTCGCAGCGGCCGCCGGCGACGTTGAAGGAAAAGCGCCCCGCGCCGTAGCCGCGCTCGCGGGCGGTATTCATCTCGGCCATCAGCTCGCGTATCGGCGTGAAGAGGCCGGTGTAGGTGGCCGGATTGCTGCGTGGCGTGCGGCCTATCGGGGACTGGTCGACGTTGATGACCTTGTCGAAGTGTTCTATGCCTTCGATGGATTCATGCGCGGCGGGCTCTTCATGCGCGCGGTACAGCGTGCGGGCCACGGCGGCATACAGCGTGTCGTTGACCAGTGTGGATTTGCCCGAGCCGGAGACGCCGGTCACGCAGGTCAGCAGGCCCACCGGGAACTCGACGCTCACGCCCTTCAGGTTGTGGCCGGTGGCGTTGATGACGCGCAGCGCCTGCATGTCGCCCAGCGTGGCTTGGTGCACGGCTTCGCGCGCGGCGCGGCGTTCGGCGGCCGGGCTTTGCGGAAAGCGCGAGGCTTTTTTCTTCTCGGCGGCTTCCACTGCTTTCACCGTCGGCAGCCAGGGCGTGCGGCGCTTGGGCACGGCGATCTGCAGCGTCTGCGCCAGGTATTTGCCGGTCAGCGAGTCGGGGTTGTTCTTGACCTCGTCAAACGTGCCCTGGGCCATCACGCGCCCGCCGTGGATGCCGGCGCCCGGCCCCATGTCGATGACGTGGTCGGCCGCGCGGATCATGTCCTCGTCGTGCTCGACCACCAGCACGCTGTTGCCGATGTCGCGCAAATGCTTGAGCGTGCCGATCAGCCGGTCGTTGTCGCGCTGGTGCAGGCCTATGCTGGGCTCGTCGAGCACATACATCACGCCGGTCAGGCCCGAGCCTATCTGCGAGGCCAGGCGTATGCGCTGCGATTCGCCGCCCGACAGCGTTTCGGCGCTGCGGTCCAGGCTCAGGTAGTTGAGGCCCACGTCGTTGAGGAATTTCAGGCGCAGGCCGATCTCGCGCACCACCTTGGCCGCGATCTCGGCCTTGGCGCCTTCCATCTTGAGGACGTTGAAATACTCAAAACTCTCGCGCAGCGTCGCGTGGCTGATCTCGAAGATGGCCTTGCGCTGCGGCTGGGCGCCGCCCTCGGGTGCGCTGACCAGGTAGACGTGGCGCGCCTCGGTGCGCAGCCGCGTGCCCTCGCACTCGGGGCAGGGCTGCACGCTGCGGTAGCGGGCCAGCTCCTCGCGCACGGCGGCGGAGTCGGTCTCGCGGTAGCGGCGCTCGAAGTTGGTGATCACGCCTTCGAAGGGGTGCTTTTTGCTGATCTTCTTGCCGGCGAAGTTGCCCGAGTCCATCACATAGCTGAACTTGATTTCCTCGTCGCCCGAGCCATGCAGCACGACCTGCTGCACGTTGTCGGGCAGCTCCTCAAAGGCCGTGTCGATGTTGAACTTGTAGTGTTTGGCCAGGCTTTCCAGCATGGCGAAGTAATAGCCGTTGCGCCTGTCCCAACCCTTGACGGCGCCGCTGGCCAGGCTGAGCGAGGGAAAAGCCACCACGCGTGCCGGGTCGAAAAACTCCATGTGGCCCAGGCCGTCGCAGGTGGGGCAGGCGCCCACCGGCGAGTTGAAGGAAAAGAGCCGCGGCTCCATCTCGCTGAGCGAGTAGTCGCAGACCGGGCAGGAGAACTTGGCGCTGAACAGGTGCTCCTTGCCGGTATCCATCTCGAGCGCGAGGGCCTTGCCGTCGGCCAGGCGCAGCGCGGCCTCGAAGCTTTCGGCCAGGCGCTGCTGCAGGTCGGCCCGCACCTTGACGCGGTCTATCACCACGTCGATGTTGTGCTTCTCGGTTTTCTTGAGTTTGGGCAGCTCGTCGAACTCATAGGCCGTGCCGTCGACGCGAAAGCGCACATAACCCTGGGACTGCATTTCGGCGAACAGGTCCACGAACTCGCCCTTGCGGTCGCGCGCCACCGGCGCCAGGATCATCAGCTTGGTGTCTTCCGGCAGGGCCAGCACCGTGTCGACCATCTCGCTGACGCTTTGCGCCTGCAGCGGCAGGTCGTGGATGGGGCAAAACGGCGTGCCGGCGCGCGCGAACAAAAGGCGCAGGTAGTCGTGGATCTCGGTCACCGTGCCCACGGTGGAGCGCGGGTTGTGCGAGGTGGCCTTCTGCTCGATGGAGATCGCGGGCGACAGGCCCTCGATCATGTCCACGTCGGGTTTGTCCATCAGCTGCAAAAACTGGCGCGCATAGGTGGACAGGCTTTCGACGTAGCGGCGCTGGCCTTCGGCGTACAGCGTGTCGAAGGCCAGGGACGATTTGCCGGAGCCGCTCAGCCCGGTGATGACCACCAGCTGGTTGCGCGGGATGTCCAGGTCGATGTTCTTGAGGTTGTGCGTGCGCGCGCCGCGAATGCTGATGCGCTGCGCCGCCAGGGCCTGGGCCAGGTAGCGGGCCGGGGGCTCCGCCACGTGACGGCCTTCGGCAGCCTGGGAGGCGAGGTATTTGCTGTCGTCAGGAGAGTTCAAGATGTGGCAGCCGCAAAACTCTCCATCATAGACCGAAGCACCGTTTCAAGCACAATAGCCATTTGGGCAGGGTTCGGGACACCGGGCTTTGCCGTGCCACAGCGGCCAAGTTTCCGATTTGCCACCGAATTGGGCCGTCATTTGTCCGGTTTTGCGTCTTTTTTTCCTGTTTATCCTTTGTCCGAGCCATCCGTCTCCCCGTCTTACCCCATGACCGCCAACGAGCGGCGCGCAAGCGCCTCGCTGGCGTCGATTTTTGCGCTGCGCATGCTGGGCCTGTTCCTGGTGCTGCCGGTGTTTGCCCTGGAAGCGGCCAAATACCCCGGTGGCGACGACCCGGCGCGCGTCGGCCTGGCCATGGGCATTTACGGGCTCACGCAAGGCCTGTTGCAAATACCTTTCGGCATCGCCTCGGACTGGTGGGGCCGCAAACGCGTGATTATTTCCGGCCTGCTGGTGTTCGCCCTGGGCAGTTTTATCGCAGCCTGGGCGCCCGACCTGGACTGGCTGGTGGCTGGCCGCGCGCTGCAGGGCGCGGGCGCCATTTCGGCCGCAGTCACTGCCTTGCTGGCCGATTCCACGCGCGACGAGGTGCGCACCAAGGCCATGGCGCTGGTGGGCGGCAGCATCGCGCTGATGTTCGCACTCTCGCTGCTCGTCGCGCCCCTGCTGGCGGCCTCTATCGGCCTGCACGGCCTGTTCGCCCTGACCGGCGCGCTGGCCTTGGGCGGCATCGCGGTGGTCCTGTGGTGGGTGCCGCCCGAGCCGGTGGAGCACGCGAACCGCCCGCGCGGCAGCGTGCTGGAAGTGCTCAAAGACCCGGCCTTGCTGCGGCTGGATTTCGGCGTGTTCGTGCTGCATGCGGTGCAACTGGCCATGTGGGTGGCGATACCGGCGCTGCTGGTGGCGGCTGGTCTCGACAAGGCCCGCCACTGGCAGGTTTACCTGCCGGCGGTGCTGGCGTCCTTCCTGGTGATGGGCATGACGCTGTTCCCGCTGGAGCGCCGCGGCTACCTGCGCGCCGTGTTCCTGGGGGCCGTGGGCCTGGTTTTTGTGGTGCAGCTGGGCCTGCTGTGGGCGGCGTCGTCAAGCCCGGGGCCGCACGGCCTGGGCCTGCTGGCCGCCTTGCTCTTCCTGTTTTTCTGCGGTTTTAACGTGCTCGAGGCCACCCAGCCCAGCCTGGCCTCCCGCGTGGCGCCCGCGCATGCGCGCGGCGCGGCGCTGGGGGTGTACAACACCCTGCAGTCGCTGGGCTTTTTTGCCGGCGGTGCAGTAGGCGGCTGGGTCACCAAAACCCATGGCGCAGCGGGGCTTTTTATGCTGTGCGGCGGCCTGATGCTGGCCTGGCTGCTGGTGGCCTGGCCCATGCGGGCGCCCGGGCGCCATGCACCCGTTACGGCCACTGGCGAGGAAGCCTTGCCGGGCCGGCCAGTTAAACTGTAGTCATTCATAAATAGCAGGGCCCCGCCCTGTAGATCAGCTCAGGAGAACCCCCTCATGGCATCCGTCAATAAAGTCATCGTCGTCGGCAATCTGGGCCGCGACCCCGAAATGCGCAGCTTCCCGAGCGGCGACCAGGTCGCCAACGTCACCATCGCCACCACCGACAAGTGGAAAGACAAGCAGACCGGTGAAATGAAAGAGGCTACCGAATGGCACCGGGTGGTGTTCAACGGCCGCCTCGCTGAAATCGTCGGCCAGTACCTGCGCAAGGGCTCGCAGGTGTATGTCGAAGGCTCGCTGCGCACGCGCAAGTGGACCGACAAGGACGGCATCGAAAAATACACCACCGAAATCCGCGCCGACCAGATGCAGATGCTGGGCAGCCGCCAGGGCATGGGCGGCCCCGGCGGTGATGACGGCGGCGGCTACGAGGCCCCGCGCCAGTCCGCACCGGCACGCGCGCCGGCAGCGGCCCCACGCCAGGCCCCTGCGGCCTCCAAGGCCGCCAGCGGTTTTGACGACATGGATGACGACATTCCGTTTTAAGCCAGAAAACCAGGCTGAAAATCAGGCTTTATTTGAAACCCACGCTTCGAAAGAAGGGTGGGTTTTTCTTTGCCCGGAGTGAGCCCATGGACTGGACCGTCGGGCGTCAGGGACCTCGCGCCTTGCTTGCCTACTTGATGCAAGCCGTGAAGTGGTTGTTGCCGTTGGACATGCATTGGTAGAAGGCGCGGTCCTTGCCCGTGGCGGACTGGCAGCCGGCCACAGTGGTCTCTGCCTTGGCGCGGCGCAGCCTGGCGGCATTGTTGTCGTAGTCTGCCTGGGTGATGTAGCCGGTTTTCAGGTTCTTGGCACTGACTTCCAGCGCTGTATCCGCCTGTTCCTGCGCATTCCTGACCGCGCTGCTGCAGTCCAGCGGCACCTCTTTGCTGTCTTTGGTTCCCAGGGCCTTTTCCATGCCCTTGGCAAAGTCCTGCACGTCTTTGGGAATCTTTTTGGTG
>Ga0102589_1005546_pt1 | contig 10955 bp, 10 predicted proteins | sample AraplaMF_Col_mLB_FD_76858 | JGI IMG/M metagenome (GOLD analysis project Ga0102589, IMG submission 76858) | Arabidopsis root microbial communities from the University of North Carolina, USA - plate scrape MF_Col_mLB | ecosystem: Host-associated > Plants > Roots > Endosphere | place: USA... | reverse complement strand
CCAGGTGATGGGAAAACAACAACAATCGCAAACTTAGCAGTTGTTTTCGGACAACAAGGAAAGAAAGTTTTATTAATTGGAGCTGACTTGCGGAAGCCGACGATACAAAACTTATTTGCCATTCATAGTTCAAATGGATTAACAAACTTATTATCAGGACAAGCAAAACTTATGCAATGCATTCAAAAAACAGATATAGAGAACGTATACTTAATGGCAGCAGGTCCAATCCCGCCAAACCCAGCAGAACTATTAGGGAGCCGGGCAATGGACGAGGCGTTGCTAGAAGCATATAACATGTTTGATATTATATTAATCGACACACCACCTGTCCTTGCGGTTACAGATGCACAAATACTTGCGAATAAATGTGATGGAATCGTACTCGTTGTACGTAGTGAAAAGACAGAAAAAGATAAAATCGTAAAAGCGAAACAAATATTAGATAAAGCATCAGGAAAACTACTAGGTGTTATATTAAATGATAAAAGAAAAGAACAAGAACAATATGGATATTATTAGAAAATAATGTATAAAATAGTGTTTTTTAAAGCTAGTAATTTTTTTGCTAGCTTTTTTGAATTCTTTAAATTTATTTATCGTATTATAAAAAAATTATTATATAGTAGAATTTTTGGCAAATTGGTGGAATGTGTTGTCATATTTAAGATTATTTTGTAAGATTATATATGTTTTTAAATAACAATCGTACATAGATATTACTAAAATAAAAAAATGTAAGATTATATGTTATAATTTTTGTTATGTGTAAATTTTAGAAAGTTGGAGGAACTTATGGAAGAAACAATTAGTTTAAAAGAGTTATTTCATATTTTAAAAAAACGTTTAGCAATGATCCTCGTAATCGCCTTTGGTGCAGCTATTGTAAGTGCTATCATTAGCTTCTTCTTTATGACACCGATCTATCAATCTTCGACGCAGATTCTTGTTAACCAGAAGAAGCAGGAAGGAGCAGCGATTCAGTTTAATGAAGTGCAAACAAATATTCAATTAACAAATACATATAAGGTTATTATTAAAAGCCCTGTTATTTTGGATCAAGTGAAAGAAAAGCTAGGTTTAAATATAACAGTACAAGAACTAAATAATAAAATTGAAGTAGCTAATGAGAAAGACTCACAAGTAGTGGCGGTAACTGCGCAAGACAAAGATCCGAAATTAGCTCGTGATATTGCTAACACAACTGCAGAAGTATTTAAAGGTGAAGTCGCGAAGATTATGAGTGTGGATAATGTTACGGTACTTTCTAAGGCTGAGTTATCAGAAGAATTATCACCAATTAAACCACGTCCAATGTTAAACGTAGCAATCGCTTTCGTCGTTGGTTTAATGGCTGCAGTTGGTCTTGCATTCTTACTAGAGTACTTAGATAACACAGTGAAAAAAGAAGAAGATGTGGAAAATTTACTTGGTTTACCAGTATTAGGGATTGTAGCTCGTATGGATGAAGAAACATTGAACATAAAATCACACGCACCATCATCAAGAAAAGTGAGGGGACAAACAATTGGCTCTTAATTTATTTAAAAAGAAAAAGAATCATCGTCAACGTCGTCAATTAATTGCTCATCAACAACCGAAATCACCAATTTCAGAACAATATCGTAATATTCGAACGAATATCGAATTTGCAGCTGTTGATACGAACTTACATTCATTAATGGTCACGTCTGCAAATCCAAGTGAAGGGAAAACGACAACGACAGCTAATATGGCGGTTGTTTTTGCTCAACAAGGAAAAAAAGTATTATTAATTGATGCAGATATGCGTAAACCAGCAATGCATCAAATGTTCCAAGTGGATAACATTTTGGGATTAACGAACGTATTAACAAATAGTGAACGTTTAGAGAAGTGCGTGCAAACGACATCTGTAGATAATCTACACTTTTTAGCTTGTGGTCCAATCCCACCAAACCCGGCCGAATTGTTAGGTTCGAAATCAATGAAAGAACTTCTTGGACAAGCATACAGTATGTATGATCTAGTTATTTTTGATATGCCGCCAATTTTAGCTGTAACCGACGCGCAAATTATGGCAAATGTATGTGATGCTTCTATACTTGTTGTTCGTAGTGAATCAACAGAGAAAGAAACAGCAGTAAAAGCAAAAGGATTGTTAGAATCAGCTAAAGGTAAATTGTTAGGTGTTGTTCTAAACGATCGCGAACGTGAAGAGGGCTTATATTATTATTACGGTGCAAACTAATTAAAAGAGTGAGATATGGTTGAAACATATCTCCTTTTTTCCCTTGAATATGAGATTTCTCATATTCAAGGGAAAAAAGATTTTTAGACGAGAGAGGGAGGATGAAACAAATGATAGATTTACATTGTCACATTTTACCTGGTATTGATGATGGTGCACAAACAGTAATAGATAGTTTAACAATGGCACAACAAGCCGTTTCAGAAGGAATACATACTATTGTTGCTACACCACATCATCAAAATGGGAAATATATAAATGAACGTACCTCAATTATTCATGGAGTAAAACTCCTAAATGATGAACTACAACAACATAATATTCCACTTACCATTTTACCGGGGCAAGAGGTCAGATTATATGGTGATTTATTAGAAGACTATGAAGCTGGTAAAATTGTTACCTTAAATGAAACGAATAAATACATATTCATTGAATTCCCATCTAATCACGTACCGCGTTATGCTGAACAACTATTATATGAAGTACGCGTTAAGGGAATGATTCCAATTATTGTTCATCCGGAACGTAATGCAGAGTTAATTGAGCGGCCAGATAAGTTATATAACCTTGTAAATAAAGGGGCATTAACGCAAGTAACGGCAGGTAGTTTATTAGGGAAGTTTGGCAAAAAAATTAAAAAGTTTTCATTACAACTTGTGGAACATAATTTAACACATATGGTCGCTTCAGATGCACATAACATAACGTCAAGAGGATTTCATTTAGCAGAAAGTTATGAACTAATTTATAAAGAATTTGGAACCAGTGTTATGAGTGATTTGAAAGAGAATCCACATTTGTTAATTAGCGGAAAAACAATTTATAAAGAAGACCCAGAACAAATTCGTCGTAAAAAATTATTCGGTATTTTTTAAATAAAGAATTGGTGATGTCTCCTAACCGTTATCAATGGAGGCACTCGGTTGTGCTGTGGGTAGAAATTTTTATTTCAACCTACCTTAGACGCTTGTCGTCGGGAGCATGACGTGAGGATGGGTTAGATGCCCATAATTTATTTTTAATAGAAACTCTACCTATGGAGTTATAACTATGACTCTATAGGTAGGGTTTTTGTTATTGTTACATATAAATAAATAGATTTATAGGGGGAGTATAATTGGAAAAAGTGCGAAAAGCGATAATTCCGGCTGCTGGTCTTGGGACAAGGTTTTTACCAGCAACGAAAGCGATGCCGAAAGAAATGCTACCTATCGTTGATAAGCCAACAATTCAATACATAGTAGAAGAAGCAATAGAATCAGGAATTGAAGATATTATTATTGTAACTGGAAAAGGAAAGCGTGCCATTGAAGATCATTTTGATCATTCCTTTGAATTAGAGCAAAGCTTACTAGAAAAAGGGAAGCATGAGATGCTAGAAAAAGTACAAGCTTCTTCGAAAATTAATATTCATTACATAAGACAAAAAGAACCAAAAGGGCTGGGGCATGCAGTATGGTGTGCACGTAAATTTATAGGGAATGAACCATTTGCAGTATTACTTGGTGATGATATTGTACAAGCAAAAACACCATGTTTACGTCAATTAATGGATCAGTATGAAGGCACACAATCATCTGTTATTGGAGTACAAATAGTACCAGAAAATGAAACACATCGTTACGGTATTATCGATCCAATTGAACAGGATAATCGTCGATATCAAGTACGCCAATTTGTTGAAAAACCAGCTCAAGGGACAGCACCCTCAAATTTAGCAATTATGGGACGTTACGTATTAACACCAGAAATTTTTACGTTTCTTGAGGATCAACAAACAGGTGCTGGTGGAGAAATTCAGTTAACAGATGCAATTCAACGTTTAAATACAATTCAACGTGTATTTGCTTATGACTTTGAAGGTACTCGTTATGATGTTGGAGAGAAGTTTGGGTTTATTAAGACAACAATTGAGATAGCATTACAGCATAAGGAATTAAAAGAACAATTAATAAAATATATGAACGATCTAGTACATAAAGAAATTAATGAATAAGATTATAAGGGAGAGGAAATATGAAGACTGGTGAAAATATAGCGAGAGAATATCAAGTTACATCAGATGATCAAATTGTTCAAGTTGAAAATAGACAATCTAAGTTATATTTGGGAAGTAAGTATATATTAGATGTTATATTCGCTTTACTAGGCTTGATTATATTAACACCTGTTATTTTGATATTTAGTTTACTCATTATTTTAGAATCTCCGGGCTCACCTTTCTATTTACAAGAAAGACTAGGGCTACATGGGAAAAGGTTTAATGTTATTAAATTACGTTCTATGAGAAATGATGCAGAAAAAAATGGTGCAAAATGGGCAGAGAAGAATGACCCACGTATTACAAAGATAGGATTATTTATTCGTAAAACGAGGATTGATGAGTTACCACAATTATTTAATATTTTAAAAGGTGAAATGTCCCTTGTAGGACCAAGGCCGGAAAGACCTATATTTACTGAGAAATTTGAGCGTGAAATTCCAGGATTTAAAACGAGGCTAGAGGTAAAGCCAGGATTGACAGGATGGGCACAAGTAAACGGCGGTTATGAAATTACACCGAAGGAAAAATTAAAATTAGATATTTATTATATTAATCATGCGAGTATAATTTTAGATTTTAAAATTATTATTAAAACCGTTAGAGTTGTTATTACAGGTGATGGTGCAAGATAATAAGCATTATATCGGTTTAAAAAGAACAAAGATTGTGGTGAAGATGCTTGAATAGTTCAATTATAAAAAATATATTTTACTTATTTTTTAGTACAGCATTTACTAGAGCATTCAATGCTTTTTCAATAATTATCTTAGCAAGCTATTTGGGGGCAAAAGAATATGGTGCATTTAGTGTAGCAGTTGCCTTTTCTATGGTTGCGGGGTATTTTACTGATGTAGGATTAAGTAATGTTGTTTTAAGAGAAGGTTCAAAAGGAAAAAAAGATGATTCTATAGTGATGTCAACTTATATTAAAATGAGGATAATGTTACTAATTATTACTTTATTAGCATCAACTGTTATCATATATTTTCTTTATAGTAAAGGTAATCTTTCAAAAGTAATGTTTCTACTAGTACTGCCAACTATTATTGGTTTATCTATGCAAAGTATATCAGTAGTATATTTTCAACTTAAAGAGAAAATGAAGGAAATTGCCAAAATTAGGACGTTATCAGCAATATTATCAGTTTTCTTTGTTGTGTTAGGAATGCTATGCAAGTTTGATCTTACTAGTATTGCATTTTTATATGGCTGCTCTTATGTTATAGCTGGAATATATGGATTATATATGTTATTTACTAAAAATTCTTTGCGTTTTTCAAGTGAATTTGATAAGAATTTATTAACTGGAGTACCTGCATTTATTATTAGTGGATTATTAATTATGATATTACCTCAATTAGGACCATTAGTATTAGAGAAAACATTATCATTAAATCAACTAGGTAATTTTTCAGTTGCGTACAGGATTCCATCGGCGTTATATCAGATTCCAGGGGTAGTGGCAGGGGCCTTTTATCCAGTTTTATTTAGGTATTATAATTCAAAAGACTTAATAAAACATAAGGAATTAAACTTGTTACAAGTAAAGATAATGGGTTTAATGGGAATATGTCTTTGTATTCCATTATTTCATTTATCCAACATCATAGTAGAAATTGTATTTGGCGAAGAGTGGGGGGCAGCTGCAATTGGATTGAAAATTTTATCTCTTATGTTATTGTTACAAAGTTTTAATTTTCCTTTGGCAGATGGTTTAACTACAAGGAACCTTCAATCAAAACGTACTATTACACAATTTTTAGCTGTGTTATCAGGGATAGTTTTATATTATGTGTTGAGTCTTAAATTTGGAGTGGTAGGTGGTGCTACTGCTGCAGTTTTTATAGAAGTAATTATGTTATTGGGATTTATTTTGTTTAATCCTAATAAAAAAGAATTGATAATAAAAATTATAGTACCTTATTTTTCGATATTTATAGCTTTTACATTAACATCAGCTTTTTATTTAAATACGTTTCCTATAACAGCAGCTTTAATCAATCTAGTATTAGTAGTATCAATAATTCTATTACTAGACAGGGAAATAAGAGCTAGATTAATGAAGTACATTCAAAAGAAAAGAAATGTAGAGGTTTGATTATGAAAGTAGTTGATAAAAAAAGAAGTACAGTTCTCCTTTTTTTACTAGTTTTTTCAGTGATGTTAGGAAGGTACAGTTTAGATATTGGATTTTCGCTAAAACCGTATATGATTTTTATAGCTTTTGTACTTATTTTCAGTTTACATCGATTTTATCTTCATAAATTATATTCATATGAAGTAATGATGATTTTGTTTTATTTGTATTATAGTAGTACTGCGATAATTGCTAAATTCCCAAATGCCAGCTTCAGAATGATACTGGGGGTTATAATTATATTTGGGAGTTATTTCATGTTTAAGTTTATTTTAGATGGCTACTCCATAAATGAGATTCATTTAAGTATAGCTAATGCAGGTATTGTATTTAATCTTATAAGTATAATTTTATACTTAATTGGAATTGTGAGTTTAAACTTTCATCTTGTTGGTAATCAAATTGAAGCATATGGTTTATTAATGGATCGTAATACACCCCGATTAGTTGGACTTTTAAGTGATCCGAATCTTTTTGTTTTTTATAATATGCTTTTTGTATGTTTTTATATCCATAATTTAGATGGTTTGAAAAACAAGATAGGATTAATGCTAGCTGTTACCACGTGCCTTTTGACTTTTTCAAGAGGAGCATTTTTAGCACTATTTTTTGTAGGGGTCATTTATGTGCTAACAAGTAAACCAAAAGTATTATTTAAGTTATCCTTTATTACGTTATTAATAACACCAATTATTTTTTATATAATAGAAAATTGGTTCTCCATCGATTTATTGTCAATTATACTTGAGCGTGCAAACTCTACAACAAGTGATGGAGGGAGTGGACGATTAGATTTATGGTCAAGGGGATTAGGTTATATGTTGGAATCTCCAGTTTTTGGGATTGGGGCTTTTAACTTCCCACAATATAATTTGTATTTTTATGGTAAAGAAATGTATATGCATAATACTTTTTTAGAAGTTCTTACGGAATCAGGATTAATTGGTATCATGTTGTATACAATCTTTTGCCTCTTTATAATGTTTACAGTATTAAAAAATGGTTTGTATAAAAAATATCCATATTTACTTACGACATTAGTGGGATACTTTATTCTTATGATGACTTTATCAGTAATAATTAATGAAGCATTATTTTTATATTTATCTATACTATGGAAGTGTTTAAATGTAGAAAAAATTAACGATAAAAATAATGATAAACCTATTATTAAGTAGAGGTGTACAGTAGCTGGTGAACAATAAAATTAGCTTAATACTTCCAACATTAGGGGAGAGAGAAGAAGAGTTAGAAAGACTGATTGTTAGTTTAAATAAACAAATATACAAAGAATTTGAGGTAGTTTTTGTTACGCAAGGTAATCATGATGAACTAGAAAAAATTCTTAAACTAAGTAACTTTAAGTACAAACAAATAAAATTAAATAGAAAAGGTTTATCCCTTGCTAGAAATGAAGGGATAAAGCATATTACAGGAGAAATTGTAACTTTTTCAGATGATGACTGTTGGTATCCTGAAAATGCATTTGAATTGGTGATGGAAGAATTTAAAAGTAGAGATGTTGAGGCACTAAGTTTTCAAATTTTTGATCCAGAGAGTAAGCAATATTATAAGGCCTACCGACAGAATCCAGTAGATGTCTTAGACTTTCGTGGGGTCCTAAAAATCTCATCTATAGAATTCTTTATCAATCTGAATAAGGTTAAAACAGAAGATTTGAATTTTGATGAAAGATTTGGGTTAGGTGCACAATACCCATCAGGGGAAGAGAATATATTATTGGCTGATCTGTTACAAAAGAAATACAAGGTATCTTATATTAATCAAATTATTGTTTTCCATAAAAAGAAAACATCAGAAACCAAGTTAATTAATTCTAGGACGTTTATAGGGAAAGGGCCGTTATTTAAAAGGATGAGAGGGACTGTACCCGCTATATGTATGTTAACTGTCTTTCTCTTAAAAAAATTTTATTTAACTGAAAAACCCATTTCTTCATTTAGAAAAGGCTTAAGAGAATTATTAGATTTTAAACGGTAATATTAAAATAGATTTAAAGGAGCAGTATTAAAATGGAAGTAAATTCAAGGGAGATTAAAAGAGAGTTTCAACCACTTGTTTCAATTGTTACCCCATCTTATAATGCAAGTTCCTTTATTAAAGAAACGATTCAATCGGTTCAATCTCAAACTTATAAAAAATGGGAAATGATTATTATAGATGATGTTTCAAAAGATAATACTTGTGAATTAATAAAAGAAGAAATAAAAAAAGACGATCGCATTCGGTTGATCGAATTGGAAGAAAATGGTGGGGCGGCGATAGCGAGAAATACTGGTATTAATTGTGCAGAGGGAAAGTACATAGCTTTCTTAGATAGTGACGACTTATGGTTACCGGAAAAACTAGAAAAACAAGTGGCATTTATGCAAAATAACGATCTTGCTTTTTCGTTTACGAGTTATCAAATTATGGATCAGGATGGAAAACTCACAGAGAAGGTAGTACATGTACCAGAGAAAATCAATTATAATGGCTTATTAAAAAATACAATAATTGGTTGTTTAACAGTTATGTTAGATATTGAGAAGTTGGGTAAAGTAAAAATGCCAAATATTAGAACACGTCAAGATACTGCAACATGGTTAAAAATCTTAAAACAAGGGCATTATGCTTATGGTTTAGATGAAGTTTTATCTAAATATAGGAAAGTTGAAAATTCTATATCTAGTAAAAAATTTAAAATGGCTAAAATGAATTGGAAATTATATAGAGAAATTGAGGGGCTAAGTATCCCCAAATCTGCATGGTGTTTCATGAATTATGCCCTAAATGGAGCAGTAAAACATTTTGTTAAATAAGTTTTAAAAGCCCTTTTCTTTAAAGGGCTTTTTTTATTGTTAATAATTAAGGAGGATAAAAAATGAATATTGCTATTTTCGGTACAGGTTATGTAGGGCTAGTAACAGGGGTTTGTTTATCGGATATTGGGCATCGTGTAACTTGTATTGATATCGATGAGAATAAAGTTGCGAAAATGAAAGAAGGTATTTCACCAATATATGAACCCGGTTTAGATGAGTTGATGAGTAAAAATATTAATGAAAATAGATTGTTATTTACAACCGATTGTCGTCAAGGGATTGAAGAAGCAGATGTTATTTATATAGCGGTAGGTACACCGCAGCAAGCAGATGGTTCAGCTAATTTACAATATATTGAGCAAGTTGCTTTGGATATTGCTAATAATCTAAAAAAAGATTCGATTGTAGTAATTAAAAGTACGGTCCCAGTTGGCACAAATGATCATGTTAAAAATTTAATTCAGCAAAATTTAAAAGCAGATGTGAAAATTAGTATGGTATCGAATCCAGAATTTTTAAGAGAGGGTTCTGCAATTCACGATAGTTTCTATGGAGATCGTATAGTTATTGGGGCTGATGATGCCAAAACTGCCGATATTATGGAAGAAGTGAATAAACCTTTTAATGTTCCTGTTTTTAAAACAACAATTAGAAGTTCAGAAATGATTAAATATGCAGCAAATGCTTTCTTAGCTACAAAAATTAGCTTTATTAATGAAATTGCTAATATTTGCGAAAAGTTAGGTGCGGATGTAGAGCATGTAGCAAATGGAATGGGATTAGATAAACGGATTGGTACACAATTTTTAAAAGCGGGTATTGGATATGGGGGCTCTTGTTTCCCTAAAGATACACATGCCTTAATACAAATTGCTGGTAATGTTGAGCATGATTTTGACCTCTTAAAATCAGTTATTACAGTAAATAATAATCAACAGGCATCACTCGTTGGAAAAATAAAAAATGTATTAGGTGATATGGAAGGAAAACAAGTGGCTATGCTTGGTCTAGCTTTTAAACCAAATACTGATGATATGAGAGAAGCAGCATCTATTGTTATTGCAAATGATTTAGTAAAAATGGGTGCGAAGGTCGTGGCTTATGATCCAATTGCTACTGAAAACGCAAAGAGAATATTGCCTAATGAAGTTCAATATGTATATTCTGTTGAAGAAGCAGTTAAAAATGCAGATGTAGCAATAATTGTAACTGAATGGGATGATATAAAGGAATTCCCTATGGAGCAGTATATCGATTTAATGAAACAACCTATTATTTTTGATGGTCGTAATTGCCATGGTTTAGAATACGTGCAGAAATTTAATGTAGACTATTATTCAGTAGGAAGACCAGCTGTAGTTCGTGAAAAAGTTACTCTATAGTTATAAAATAATTTGCATAAATTAAGAAGTCGTTATATTAAACTAGTTATTTTAAATTGTAGCTAAGTTAATTTTCATATGCCGATTACAGGTATATGTAGTAACTGGGAGGTTTGAGATTATGGCAATACTTGTAACAGGTGGAGCAGGATATATAGGTAGTCATACATGTGTAGAATTACTAAATAGCGGTTACGAAGTTATAGTAGTGGATAATCTTTCGAATAGCTCGGTAGAATCTATAAATCGAGTGAAAGAAATAACAGGAAAACAATTTAAGTTTTATAAAGAAGATGTTTTAAATCGCGAAGCGCTTGACGCAATTTTTGAAGAA
>Ga0102589_1005545_pt1 | contig 10958 bp, 12 predicted proteins | sample AraplaMF_Col_mLB_FD_76858 | JGI IMG/M metagenome (GOLD analysis project Ga0102589, IMG submission 76858) | Arabidopsis root microbial communities from the University of North Carolina, USA - plate scrape MF_Col_mLB | ecosystem: Host-associated > Plants > Roots > Endosphere | place: USA... | reverse complement strand
TTATTGTAGCGATTAGTTCAGGTTTAATTGCTACAGTATTATTCTTCTTTGCGACAGATCTTGTAAAAGATGATCCGCAAAAATTAGCAACAGTCGAGGCGACACAGTCTGGTGAAGTTTTATTTGCATTAGTAGGAGAGCTGATCTGGTTATCGGCTCCAATTCCGTCTTCTTTATCGTGGGTTGGAATGAGTCTTGTAATTGTCGGAATGATACTTCATAGTTATGTAGCTGTAGTTGTGAAAAAAGAAGAGAAAATAACGGCGTAAGAAGATTAGCTCTTTTTCAATAAAGAGCTAATCTTTTTTCATGAGAAAGGATGGAGATAGGATGTTACAACGTGTTGAGCATTTAGAAATAGATCCCATTAAAAAAGTATTAAAGCATGCAATCGGTCCGAGTGAAGCAAGCTTATTTAAAGCAGTTTCAATGTATAAAAATGATCAGGCGGTGCTATATAAATATGGGAATAAGGGTTGCATAGGTATAGTGCTAATTCATACAAATAGAGCGAGAGTGTGTCACATAGCTGTTGATGAAAAATATCGCAATCAAGGAATTGCACTTCAAATGATTAAAGAAATAATTAAGGAATATGAGTTAACATATATTGAGGCTGAGACAGATACAGAGGCAGTCGAATTTTACAAGAAATGTAACTTTAAGATTGAAAGCTTGGGAGAGAAATACCTAGGAGTAGAGAGGTTTTATTGTTATTTAGAGAATGAATAAAATAAATAGCTCATCATTTGTGATGGGATATTTCGTATTAGTATAAATTAAGATTGCTAGATTGAAAGTTTTTCATTGCGTTTACCTTACTATATTTATTTCGAATTAATATACCATAATTTAACTGTTTCCGATATGATAAAAACGATAGACGTATAGTAATCGAAATGATTAAGTTAAAAATTAAGAAAAATATGATAATATATGTATGTATTAGTTTAAAGCAAAATGGGGGAACGATCGTGAAAATGAATGCAATAGTGGCGAGTACACAACTTCCAAATACAATCGAAACAATTACAAATGATTTAAACGCATTAGGGATAGAAAAAGGAATGACAGTTATTGTTCATTCATCATTAAGTTCGATCGGTTGGATATCTGGTGGGGCAGTTGCCGTAGTAGAAGCGTTAATGAAAGTTGTTACAGAAGAAGGAACGATAATTATGCCAACCCAATCTTCGGATTTATCCGATCCAAAACATTGGTCAAGACCACCTGTACCAGAAGAATGGTGGCAAATTATCCGGGATAACGTCCCAGCATTTGACCCACGTATAACACCAACAAGGGCAATGGGAAAAGTAGTTGAATGTTTTCGTACATATCCAAATGTATTGCGCAGTAATCATCCGCTCAGTAGTTTTGCAGCATGGGGGAAACATGCAGAGGAAATTATAGCGAATCATTCACTTTCCATAAGTTTTGGGGAAGAATCGCCCTTACGAAAAATATATGATTTAGATGGATACATATTATTACTTGGTGTCGGATATGACTCCAATACGTCCATACATTTATCTGAGGTACGTATAGGTGCACGGGAGTTAATAAAGGTAGGAGCGCCTATTATAGAAGAAGGTGTAAGAGTATGGAAAGAGTTCGTTGAAATGGATTATGATTCTGACACGTTTGTAGAAATTGGAGTTGAATACGAACGGAAAGGAACAGTTACGCGTGGGAAGATAGGGAATGCGACGTGCCGCTTTATGAGGCAACGTGATGCAGTTGACTTTGGAACAGAGTGGTTTCGTGCGAAAAATCAGTAAGGGATGGTTATGATGAAGGGGAAAAAAGTATTAATTACGAGCGGCGGTTGCCTAGAAAAATGGGATCAAGTACGTGGACATACAAATTTAGCAAAAGGTACGATTGGAAGAATTATTGCAGAAGAGCTAATGACAAAAGGAGCAAATGTAATATATTTGCATGGCTATTTCGCTGAGAAGCCAATGGATGTAAATAACCAATTAGAATTGCATCCATTTGAGGGGATTATTGATTTACAAGATAAGATGAAAAGTATTATTACACATGAAAAAGTTGATGCGGTTATTATGGCTGCTGCTGGCTCAGATTGGGTTGTCGAAAAAATTTGCGATCAAGATGGAAATATTCTTAATATGAACGGAAAGATTTCCAGTGACATCGCTCCAATTATTCATTTTCAAAAAGCACCAAAAGTATTAAAACAAATAAAGAGTTGGGATCCAGAAACGACACTCGTTGGCTTTAAACTGGAAAGTGACGTAAATGAAGCAGAACTCATTGAAAGAGCGAGCAAAAGGATGGAAGATGCGAAAGCGAGTGTAATGGTAGCAAATTCACCACATTCATTATATTCTCGCGGCGCTGTGCACCATGTTATTGGACAAGACGGTAATGTGAAGTTATGTAATGGGAAAGATGAAACTGCAAAAGAAATTGTCATTATGTTAGAGCATTTATGTAATCGTATCACTTCTATGTAAATTTAAGCTTTTAGAAAGAGATTCAGTCGCATAGTATGTAATGGAGTTAATATTAAATTAGTGAGGGAACTTCTCCCTTACTGATTATTAAATCGAATCAATGGAATAGGCCATTAGCTGCTCGTAAATGTGTAATACATGTTATATGCATAATGAACATTTTGTGAGGAGTGGATTTTATGGAACATTTATTGAAGCAAGCTATTAAACTTAGAAATGAAAAGAAATATGCACAGTCTAAAGAGATACTTATAGGATTAACAAATTTTACGAGGGATGCAGAAGTACTATATCAATGCGCTTGGATACATGATGTAATGGGTCTTGAAACGGAGGCAGTTCCGTATTATGAACAGGCAATTGCGAACGGACTTGATGGTGAATCCCTTTGCGGTGCATATATCGGTCTTGGCAGTACGTATCGTTGTATAGGAGAATATGATAAAGCGATTACTGTATTAGAAGCAGGGATAAAAAAGTTCCCGGAACATGACGTGATGAAAGTGTTTTTATCACTAGCAAAATATAACGTAAACGATCATGAATCCGCGATGAAATTATTGCTGGAAACGGTCGTAAAAGTAGAGGGAGTAAAAGAATTTGAACGTGCCATTTTATTTTATAAAGACCGTTTAAATGAGGTTTTTGAATAGAGGAGTGAACGTATGAATGTCACCATACCCCGGAAGAGAATGGGCGTTTGGTTTGGGCTTGTATCTTTAATTATGTTGTCAAACTATTTATTGTATACCCTTCCAATTGTACCAGCTGCTCCGAAAGAAGTAGTGCTTGGTTCGTTATTAGATTTTATGTTTGTAATTCCAGTCATCACATATTTCTTTATTATACGGAAAAGGTATTCGTTAACGTATATGTTTCCTGTAGTTATAGCAGGATACGTGTTCGCAAGATTTATAATTCCTAGTGATTATTTACAAGCTTTTTCATTTGTTTCGTATGTAATAGTTGCTGGAGAAATTTTGTTCGTATGCTTTGAACTGTTTCTGATATATAAAATTATTAGAGTTCTACCTAAAATAATAAAACGATATAAAGAATATAGAAGTGAGTATTCTTCATTTTCTTATGCGATTGATCAAGCATTTGATGATACTATGAAAAGAAGTAGGTCAGTAAATATCATTCTTACAGAGTGTAAATTAGTATATTATGCTTTTTTATCGTGGCGTGTAAAAGTATCAGAAAGTGAATTCACATATTCATATCATAAAAAGACCGGTGCAATAGGTGTTTATATCATGATTATTCATGCAACTGTAATTGAAAGTATCGGTTTTCATTATTTACTTCATCAATGGAATCCAGTAATAGCTTGGATTTTACTTATCTTAAACATATATGCGATGTTTTATTTTTTAGCTGAAATACAAGCGATGCGTAAAAATCCAATTATCGTTTCGGAAGAAAAAGTAATTATTCAAATTGGATTAGGAAAGAAAATCGTTATACCATTTACACAAATTGATAACATTGCGTTTTATAAAGGCGAACCTTTAAAGAAAGAAGAAGAGAAAGAGGTTCTTGACGCAACTGTTATGGAATTTATAAAGGAACCTCCAACTTTTGAAATAACGTTAAAAGAGCCAATTAAAGCGCAGTTGATATATGGATTTTCTAAAACAGTAAGTCGTGTTCACTTAAATGTAGATGATGAACGGAATTTTTATGATGTAGTTAAGGCAAAGTTAAAACATGAGTAAAGCTCTTAAATATCATCGTGCGTTTGGTGTATACGGCATTTGTATCGAAAATAATAGCATATTAGTAATCGATAAAATTAAAGGGCCATATAAAAACCGATATGATTTACCTGGTGGTAGTTTAGAAAATGGGGAATCATTATTATCCGGACTTCATAGAGAAATTGAAGAAGAGACTGGGCTGAAAGTGAAAGTAGTAAAACAAATAGGCACAATTGACTTTCAATTTCCATCAAAATTCAAGGGATACACACATGTACATCATATCGCAGTACTGTACGGCGTTGAAAAATGCGAAAGTGAATTCATTGTACCTAAACAATTTGAAGGACAAGATTCATTAGGAGCGAGATGGATTCCTATAGAAAGCGTTACAGAAGAGAATTCATCCCCACTTGTGTGTAGTGCTGTTGAGTGGTTAAAAGAACGGGAGTTTTGTTTAGAAGTAAAGACTTATCCATCGTGGGTTATAAAATAATAATGGTATTGGAGTTCCTTCTAATTTAGAAGGGGCTTTTTTGTGGAGCAGAAATGAGATGAAATGGATTTTAACTTTAAAAACAAGAAACGAATTCACTAAACGGCTTCTTAGTGGAAAAATAAAGGGTTATAATGAAAGAACTAAAATAAAAGGGGAAATACAAAATGAGTTTCTTACGTCCAACAGGGATTGAAATTATTGAAAGGAAAATCCGATATGATGCTACAACTGTAGATCATATTTGTTTATTAATAGAAGCACAACCAGAAAAAATTGTTTTATATCATGAAGTACAGTACTCTTTTACAATGGCAGCGAACGATAAGAAGTTAACGATCCCGAAAGGAAGTTATACAGCTGCATACTACTGGAGGAATCGTCCATATAATTTATACGTTTGGAGAGATCAGGATGGGAGTTATCTAGGTTCTTATTTTAATATTGTAAGGAATACATATATAACAGATGGAGTGGTATCCTTCGAAGATTTAATCCTTGATATTATGGTACTTCCAAGTGGGGAATATTTTATATTGGATGAGGATGAATTAGATGAGCCGTTAGAACAATTTGAAGACGGATATGTAGAAAAAGCTCTTCATACAGTCAAAAATATAATTCGAGAGTCGCTTCCAAAAATCATTTTAGAAACTGCTAATATTTTTAAAAGTAAATAACGTTCATTAAAACCTAGTTGACTTATCGGAAATGTTTGTATAATATATAGTTAATTCTATAACGTATTGCTGATTGGAGAAACCAAAGGCATTTTATCTATTGATAAAATGCCTTTGGTTTTTTTATTATACAAATGCTGGATCTGTTCATTTAGATGAATCATTTCAAGGAGGGGAAGAAGTGACTGTTTCAATTGATGGAGTATCAAAATATTTTTCGAAACAAACTGGTACGGTTCAAGTATTGGAAGATATTAATTTTCAATTAGAGAAAGGGGATTTTATAACTATAATTGGACCGAGTGGTTGTGGGAAAAGTACGCTTTTAAAAATTGTTGCGGGGTTGGATAACGAATTTGAAGGTAAAGTTATCATTGATGGGGAGCAAATCGTAAAACCGAGTAAGAAACAAGGGTTTATTTTTCAAGAACACCGCTTGTTTCCATGGTTAACAGTTGAAGAAAATATTGCTGCAGATCTGTCGTTAAAAGATAAGTATGTAAAAGATAAGGTTAAGGAATGGGTTGAAATCGTTCGATTAGATGGTTTTGAAAAATCATATCCGAAAGAAATTTCAGGCGGGATGTCACAACGTGTTGCGATTGCGAGAGCTTTATTAAGGGATCCAAATGTATTATTACTTGATGAACCATTCGGAGCACTTGATGCTTTTACTAGAAGTCATTTGCAAGAAGTACTGTTGAATATTTGGGAGCAGAAGAAAACGACAATGATATTTGTTACTCATGATATAGACGAAGCGATATATCTTTCAAACCGAATTATCATCATGAGTGCAAAGCCTGGAAAAATACATAAAGTGATTGAAAATAATTTACCTTATCCACGTAGTAAAACTTCGGAATTATTCCAAGAAATTCGCACGAAAATATTGCAGCAGTTTGAACACGGGGGATTGATTCAAACAAGTATATAGGAAAAGGGTGAATTATATATGTATAAAAAAAGTAAGATTCTTTCTTTTGCATTAGTTATATCTTTATTTTTATTAGGATGCGAAAAAAGCACAGCAAGTAGTAAGAAAGAAGAGGTAACAATACAAATTGGTATACAGCAAGGATTAAGCCCGCTCTTACTGGCACAGAAAAAGGGATGGTTTGAAGAGGAGTTTAAAAAAGATGGAGTTAAAGTGAAGTGGACAGAGTTTCAAAGCGGGCCTCCTTATTTTGAGGCAATCGCATCAAATCGGTTGGATTTTGGTGAAGTTGGCAACTCTCCAGTTATTTCAGCACAAGCAGCAGGTATTGAATTTACCGAAATTGCTAATACAAGTTATGCGAGGAAAGGAACTGGAATTCTTGTACAAAAAGATAGCAAGATTACGAGTGTAAAAGATTTGAAAGGTAAAAAAATTGCAGTAGCAAAAGGAAGTAGTGCATTTAATTTATTATATCGGGCACTAGATAAAGAAGGTATTGATGCAAAAGGTGTAAATGTCATTCAATTACAACCAGATGAGGCGCAGCCTGCATTTGAATCTGGTTCAGTAGATGCATGGGCAATTTGGGATCCTTTCATATCGTTACATACGGTAAATAAAGGAGCGAAGGTGATTGCAGATGGTGAAACGTTAAATGTCTCTTCACCAGAATTTTTAATTGCGAGAACAAAATTTGCGAAAGAGCATCCAGAATTAGTTGAGAAATTCCTTAAGGTGTATGAAAAAGCACGTGTATGGCAAGAGTCAAATTTAGAGGAAGCAATAAAAATATACACTGCTGCAAAGAAAATAGATGCCGAAATTGTAAAAGAAGTGTTTAATCACGACAAACCAATTTTAGTTCCAGTAAAGAAAGAAATAATAGTGGAACAGCAAAAGACAGCGGATTTTCAATATAATCTCGGTTCTATAAAGAAAGAAATCAAGACAGATAAAGTAGTAGATAATTCTTTCGTAGAAAAAGCATTAAAGGCGAAATGAAAAGAGGTTTTGTAAATTGGAGAATATGAAAGCTGTTATGAAACCAACGAGTATAACGATTGGCAAAAACGATGTAAAGAAAGTGCGAAAGACGAATGTAAAAGTGTTAGTAAGAGCAATTATGATACCGATTATCGTATTAATTATTTGGCAGCTAGCTGGCGTATTCGATTTAGTTTCTAAAACAGTTTTACCAACGCCATTAGATATATTTCTAGCTTTTCAAGAACTTATAAAAACAGGAGAGTTATTCGATCATTTAAGTATCAGTGTATTCAGGGCTGCGGTTGGTTTCTTTATTGGCGGGAGTTTAGGAATTATTTTAGGAGCGATTGTTGGATTTTCAACGAGAAGTGAGCAATATTTAGATCCGTCTGTACAAATGTTAAGAACTGTACCTCATTTAGCTGTTGCACCGCTTTTCGTATTATGGTTCGGTTTTGGAGAAACATCGAAAGTGTTATTAATTGCGGACGGTGCATTTTTTCCTTTATACGTAAACGCCTTTTTAGGAATACGTGGTGTAGATTCAAAGCTATTTGATGTTGCACGAGTGTTAGAGTTTAGTAAACGAAAGTTAATTACGAAATTAATTTTACCGGCTGCATTGCCGAACCTTTTACTTGGAGCAAGATTATCTTTAGGAGTTGCATGGGTAAGTTTAGTAGTAGCAGAACTGATGGGATCTACAGAAGGTATTGGCTATATGATTATGGATGCAAGGCAATTTTCCAATACAGACATCGTATTTGTCGGCATAATTATCTTTGCATTCGTTGGGAAGTTTTCTGATTCACTCGTACGTTTACTAGAAGTAAAGTTTTTAAGGTGGCGAGATAATTTTAAAGGTGGGAAAGGGAATTAACATATAAATTATTAGGGGTAATTTATATAGAGTATTTTAGTATACGTTTCAAAATAAATAAGGGGTGTGTAAAGGTATGGAATTATTATGGTTTATTCCGGCTTATGGAGATGGTCGATATTTAGGAACGACAAAACGAGGAAGAGCAGCTGAATATGGTTATTATAAACAAGTTGCACAGGCAGCTGATTATTTAGGATATACAGGCGTTTTACTTCCAACTGGTCAAGGATGTGAAGATCCATGGGTATTAGCGTCAGCTCTTGCAGCTGAGACAGAGAAATTAAAATTTTTAGTAGCGGTTAGACCAGGACTTATGTCACCGACAGTTGCAGCGAGGATGGCATCAACATTTGATAGAATTTCAGACGGGAGACTACTTATAAATGTCGTAGCTGGAGGAGACCCGGTCGAACTGCAAGGAGATGGACTGTATCTTGAACATGATGAAAGGTATGAAGCAGCGGATGAATTTTTAAAAGTTTGGAAATCGACCTTGCAAGGAGAAAGTATTTCTTTAGAAGGAAAACATATTAAAGTTACAGATAGTAAAGTCGTGTTCCCGCCAGTTCAAACACCGTATCCACCAATTTATTTCGGGGGATCTTCCGCTGCAGGTAAAGAAGTTGCAGCTGAACACAGTGATGTATATTTAACGTGGGGGGAGCCGCCAGAGCAAGTGAAAGAGAAAATAGAAGAAGTAAAAAAACTTGCGGAAGAGAAGGGACGTAAGCTGCGATTTGGTATTAGGTTACACGTTATTGTAAGAGAAACAGAAGAAGAAGCATGGGAAGAGGCTGAAAAGTTAATTCAATATGTAGATAACGAAACAATTGAGCTTGCCCAACAGACATTTGCAAGATATGATTCAGTTGGTCAAAAGCGGATGACACATTTAAATAAAGGAACACGGGATTCGTTAGAGATAAGTCCTAACTTATGGTCTGGCATTGGACTTGTAAGAGGTGGTGCAGGTACTGCACTTGTAGGAGATCCACATACAGTAGCGAAAAGGATAAAAGAATATGAAGCGTTAGGAATTGAGACGTTTATTTTATCGGGATATCCACATTTAGAAGAAGCGTATGAAGTAGCAGAATTATTATTCCCACTATTGAAAGACGAAAAGAAACAAGAAAATAAAATTGTTGGTGAAATGATTGCTGATGCATATGCACTAAAAAAATAGTGAAAAATAAAAAAACTCGCAGCTCACTAGCTTGCGGGTTTTCGTCGTAAACAATTTAAAAATATGGTAAAATTAAGAGGTAACTTAAGGTGCGGTTGGTTGTTCAATTATCACTTCTCCAAGTAGGAGGGGGTGATAATTCGTGAGTGAAATTGCGTTGCTGCTGCAAGGTGGACTGTTTCTCGTTGCATTGTTAACGTTTATTGTCGTCTTAATTGACAAGCTCAAAAAATAACAACCCACCTATGCCTATAGAAAGTGGGTTGTTGTGTTTGTACGAAACAAATAGGATAAATGAACAATCCAATCTGCTAAGTTACGTGGACTAGTGTGTAGCCGCACACTAGTCTTTTTTATTTATATACAGTTTTTAATTGTTTTATGTGATTGTATTGTTCTTTTCATACTCATTATAACACAGTGTCTTTTCATGAAGAAAGGAGACCGTATGTTCTGATGTGGATTAAATAGAGGATGTAGTTTCTTTAAATAGCCCGTCCATATACTGTTTTAAGTTTTCTACAAAAAATCCTTTTTTGTCTACATTATTTACACCGACAATTGGTGATGGAAGATCATACCTTTTTTCTGATAAATGAACAACAACATCAAAAATATCAAAAAGGCGAATGAAGCAGAATAAACCGTCTTTATCACTAAGTAAAATAAAGTAATGGTTTTCACTCGTTGTATTTAATGTATTCCATAAAGAGCTTTTGCTTAAGTCACGTACGATACTCTTCTCCTTTAATTCCATGAAATCGGCATTTAATAGAATGTTAGAAATATCAATCGCATCTGGATCGTCAATGTAACCATCAATTGTTTGTGCAGCAAAAGTATAGGCCATTTTTAATACACTCATTTTATATTTACGGTTATCTAAAAGCAATTCACGTTGAATAGAACTAGCTACTTTTGTTACACGCTCTTCTTTCCAAATTTCATTATGTAGTGAAATATCGTGCTTTTTACATAGTTTCATAATTAATGCATTAGAATAAAGTATTTCATCACTTATTTCGACAACATCCGTTTCAGCGGCCGCCAGCTCCTCACCATGTTCATTCGTATAGAGAGGGGAGTCGATTTGTTTTTTCATTTGCTCAATCTTATATTGACTTAGCTTATGCCTAATTAAAGGACGGTCAACATTTGTTGTCATATGTTTATGACAGGAATCACAAATGGAGTCTGTGAAATAATATCCACATAATATCTCTGGTATGACATATTGTTCACTAAGTTCTTTCGTATCTTTTCTGCAAATGATGCATTGTGTCATATTTATCACCTTTACCTACAAATTTGTATGTAATCTCATTGTAGTGTATTTAATGGTATTTTGGAATATTGTAAAGGAAAATATTATGTAAAATTCGTGTTTATTTTGGTACAATGAAAAGAAGTGCTAGTTTAAAGGAGGATGTTTTTTTGAAATCGAAAGTGCACTTTTGGACATTAGAAGTGCTAATGGTTGTAGGAATTATATTTATTTGCACAAAAATATCGTTTCTATTTCAACCGATTGGTATCTTCATATCAACATTATTTTTCCCAATTTTAATCGCGTTATTTTTATACTTCATTTTTAATCCAT
>Ga0102589_1005544_pt1 | contig 10963 bp, 7 predicted proteins | sample AraplaMF_Col_mLB_FD_76858 | JGI IMG/M metagenome (GOLD analysis project Ga0102589, IMG submission 76858) | Arabidopsis root microbial communities from the University of North Carolina, USA - plate scrape MF_Col_mLB | ecosystem: Host-associated > Plants > Roots > Endosphere | place: USA... | reverse complement strand
AGCTGATAAATCAGTTGATTTTTTCTTTAATGAGTTGAAACCTTTGTTTAATGCTGGTGATTTTGATTTCCATACTTTAGAAGTACGTCCATTACGCACTAACTGGTTAATAGTAGGCATGAGTTTTCCTCCCTTCACATATTTATAAGACCACACATCCAGGTGGTTCATAATTAGTTGAAAACAAAGTTTTTGCAAGAAGGAAGAAGCCTTCCTTCTCACAAAAACAGTTTTAACTGTATATTCCTAAATTAGCCCCGGGTCTAACCTGCTAAGATTAGCAGTGCTATTGTCTAGGAGCAACCTTGAATATCTTATCATTTTTCATCAAATGATGTCAACTCAAGTTTTAAAATATTTTAAGTTTATTTTTCAACTAATACTTCTTCATTCGTTTCAACTGATGCATGTAGCTCTTTAACAAGATCTACTCTGCGGTATCTATTCATACCTGTTCCAGCTGGAACCAACTTACCTATAATAACATTCTCTTTTAATCCTAGCAACTCATCACGTTTCCCTTTAATCGCAGCGTCAGTTAATACACGCGTTGTTTCTTGGAATGATGCGGCTGATAAGAATGAGTCTGTTTCTAACGATGCTTTTGTAATACCTAGTAGTAACGGACGAGCAGTCGCTGGTTGTTTACCTGCAAATAAAGCTTCTTTATTCGCTTCAGTAAACTGATGTAATTCTAGTAATGTTCCAGGTAATAATTCTGTTTCACCAGCATCCATTACACGAACTTTCTTCAGCATTTGACGAACCATTACTTCTACGTGTTTATCGCCAATTTCTACCCCTTGCATACGGTATACTTTTTGAACTTCACGCAGTAAGTATTCTTGAACAGCATTTGTACCTTTTACTTTTAAAAGTTCTTTTGGATCAATTGAACCTTCAGTCATTACTTGACCACGTTCGATTGATTCACCATCTTGAACTTTAAGTCTAGCGCCATAAGGAACTGGATAGCTTCTAGATTCAACAGTACCTTGAACAACAATTTCTTGTTTATCTTTCGCATCTGTTTGAATCGAGATAATACCATCAATTTCAGAAATAACTGCTTGACCTTTAGGATTACGCGCTTCAAATAACTCTTGAATACGAGGTAAACCTTGAGTGATATCGTCCCCTGCTACACCACCTGTATGGAATGTACGCATCGTTAACTGAGTACCTGGTTCACCGATTGATTGAGCAGCGATAATACCTACTGCCTCACCAACTTCTACTTCAGCACCTGTAGCTAAGTTGCGACCATAACATTTTTTACATACTCCATGGTTAGTATTACATGTGAACGCAGAACGGATATTAACTTCTTCAATACCAGCGTCGATAATTTCACGAGCTAAGTCTTCAGTAATTAAATCGTTCTCTTGAGCCATTAATACACCTGTTTCTGGGTGACGTAAAGTAGCACGTAAATGACGACCTACTAAACGATCGTATAGAGATTCGATAATTTCGTTACCTTCTTTAATAGCTTTAACATGTAATCCGCGATCTGTACCACAGTCATCTTGACGAACAATTACATCTTGTGCAACGTCAACTAGACGACGAGTTAAGTAACCTGAATCGGCTGTTTTAAGTGCTGTATCAGCAAGACCTTTACGAGCACCATGTGTTGAGATGAAGTATTCAAGTACTGTTAAACCTTCACGGAATGAAGATTTAATTGGTAACTCGATAATACGACCAGCCGGATTGGCCATCAGACCACGCATACCTGCAAGCTGAGTGAAGTTCGACGCGTTACCACGGGCACCAGAGTCACTCATCATAAAGATTGGGTTACGTTTATTTAATGAAGCCATCAGTTTTCCTTGAATTACATCCTTCGCATCACTCCAAATTGCGATTACACGATCGTAACGCTCTTCTTCTGTGATTAAACCACGACGGAATTGTTTCAGAACTTTATCTACTTTTTCTTGAGCTTCAGCAATAATTAATTGCTTTTCAGGTAATACGATGATATCGGAAACACCAACCGTAATACCAGCTTTAGTAGAGTATCTAAATCCAAGATCCTTCATGCGGTCTAGCATTTTTGATGTTTCAGTAATTTTGAAACGTTTAAATACTTCAGCAATGATATTTCCAAGGATTTTCTTTTTGAAAGGAGCAATTTCTTCTCTACTTTCAATAATTTCTTTAATATTTGCACCTTTAGAAGCAAAATACATCTGTGGAGTTTCCTTTTCAAGGTTACTCTGAGTTGGTTCATTAATAAACGGGAAAGATGTAGGTAAGATTTCATTGAAGATAAGCTTACCAACAGTTGTGATTAATAATGAGTTATTTTGTTCTTCAGTAAATGTTTCGTTATTTAGTGTACCAGCTGCAACAGCAACACGAGAATGTAAATGTACATAACCGTTTTGGTATGCAACTAATGCTTCGTTGATATCTTTAAATACCATACCTTCACCGACAGCGCCTGCACGCTCAAGAGTTAAGTAATAGTTTCCTAATACCATATCTTGAGATGGTGTAACTACTGGTTTACCATCTTTCGGGTTAAGGATGTTTTGTGCTGCAAGCATTAAAATACGAGCTTCTGCTTGAGCTTCACTTGATAATGGAACGTGAACAGCCATTTGGTCACCGTCAAAATCGGCATTGTATGCTGTACATACAAGCGGATGTAGACGAATCGCACGGCCTTCTACTAAAGTAGGTTCGAACGCTTGAATACCAAGTCTGTGAAGAGTTGGGGCACGGTTTAATAACACCGGATGCTCACGGATAACTGATTCTAATACATCCCAAATCTCTGGATGTAAACGTTCAATTTTACGTTTTGCACTCTTAATGTTATGTGCTAAGCCACGTTCAACTAATTCTTTCATCACGAATGGCTTGAATAGCTCAATCGCCATTTCTTTTGGTAGTCCACATTGATACATCTGTAAGTTTGGTCCTACTACGATTACCGAACGACCAGAGTAGTCAACACGTTTACCAAGTAAGTTTTGACGGAAACGTCCTTGCTTACCTTTAAGCATGTGAGAAAGAGATTTTAATGGACGGTTACCTGGTCCAGTAACTGGACGGCCACGACGACCATTGTCTATTAACGCATCAACAGCTTCTTGAAGCATACGTTTTTCGTTTTGAACGATGATGCTTGGTGCACCTAGATCTAATAAACGTTTTAAACGGTTGTTACGGTTAATTACACGACGATATAAATCATTTAGATCCGAAGTTGCAAAACGTCCACCATCCAATTGAACCATTGGACGTAATTCGGGTGGAATTACTGGTAGTACATCAAGGATCATCCATGATGGCTCATTACCAGAATTACGGAATGCTTCTAACACTTCTAAACGTTTAATAGCTCTAGTACGACGTTGACCTTGAGCAGTTTTTAATTCTTCTTTTAAAGAATCAACATCTTTTTCAAGATTAATGTCGCTTAAAAGCTTTTTAATTGCTTCAGCACCCATAGATGCTTGGAAAGATTGACCGTAACGCTCACGATAAGCACGGAATTCTTTCTCAGAAAGTAATTGTTTCTTTTCTAAAGGAGTATCTCCCGCTTCAGTTACAACGTAAGAAGCAAAGTAGATAACTTCTTCCAGAGCACGAGGGGACATGTCTAAAACAAGTCCCATTCGGCTTGGAATACCTTTGAAATACCAAATATGTGATACTGGAGCAGCTAATTCAATATGACCCATACGCTCACGACGTACTTTTGCACGAGTTACTTCAACTCCACAACGATCACATACTACACCTTTATAACGTACACGCTTGTATTTACCGCAATGACATTCCCAATCTTTTGTAGGTCCAAAAATACGTTCACAAAAAAGACCATCTTTTTCAGGTTTTAATGTACGGTAGTTAATTGTTTCAGGTTTTTTAATTTCCCCGTATGACCACGAGCGAATTTTGTCAGGCGATGCAAGTCCGATCTTCATATACTCGAAATTGTTTACATCTATCAAGGGGCCTACCTCCCTTTCTGTCCTAAGGTTTTACCCTATATAATCCTTATTCCTTAACGTATTCCATATCCATCGCTAAATGTTCTGAAGCTTGATCATCATCATCTTCAGTATCGCGCATTTCGATTTCTTGATCTGTAGCAGACATCATCTTAACATCCATACCAAGTGACTGTAATTCTTTAATTAATACTTTGAATGATTCAGGCACACCTGGTTCTGGTACATTTTCACCTTTAACGATTGCTTCGTATGTTTTTACACGACCAACAACGTCATCAGATTTAACAGTTAAGATTTCTTGTAGTGTATAAGCAGCACCGTAAGCTTCAAGTGCCCAAACTTCCATCTCACCAAAACGTTGTCCACCAAATTGTGCTTTACCACCAAGTGGTTGTTGCGTTACAAGTGAGTATGGTCCTGTTGAACGAGCATGTAGCTTATCGTCAACCATGTGCGCAAGTTTAATCATGTACATTACACCTACAGATACACGGTTATCGAATGGCTCACCTGAGCGTCCATCATATAAAACTGTTTTAGCATCACGCGCCATACCAGCTTCTTCAATTGTTCCCCAAACATCTTCCTCACGTGCTCCGTCAAATACTGGTGAAGCAACATGAACGCCAAGATATCTAGCAGCCATACCTAAGTGTAGCTCTAATACCTGACCGATGTTCATACGAGAAGGTACCCCTAAAGGATTTAACATGATGTCAACTGGTGTTCCATCAGGTAAGAATGGCATATCTTCTTCTGGTAAAATACGAGAAATAACCCCTTTATTACCATGTCGTCCAGCCATTTTATCCCCTTCAGAAATCTTACGTTTCTGAACGATATAAACACGTACAAGTTGGTTTACTCCTGGTGGTAACTCATCACCGTTCTCACGAGTGAATACTTTCACATCAAGAATAATTCCGCCTCCACCATGTGGAACACGTAAAGATGTATCACGAACTTCACGAGCTTTCTCACCAAAGATAGCATGTAGAAGACGTTCTTCAGCAGTTAATTCAGTAACCCCTTTAGGTGTTACTTTACCAACTAATAGATCTCCATCTTTTACTTCTGCACCAATTCGGATAATTCCGCGTTCATCAAGATTCTTAAGAGCATCTTCACCAACGTTTGGAATATCACGAGTGATTTCTTCAGGTCCTAATTTCGTGTCACGAGCTTCTGATTCATATTCTTCAATATGAACTGAAGTGTAAACATCTTCTTTAACAAGACGGCGACTCATAATGATCGCATCCTCGTAGTTATAACCATCCCATGTCATGAATGCTACTAACACGTTACGTCCTAGAGCTAATTCACCTTTTTCCATAGAAGGTCCATCTGCAAGAATTTCGCCTCTTACTACTTCGTCACCAACACTTACGATTGGGCGTTGGTTATAACAAGTACCTTGGTTTGAACGTACGAATTTTAACATACGGTATTTATCAAGGTCACCTTTTACTTTTTGTCCATCAACTTCTGAATATCTACGAACCCAAACTTCTTTCGCTTCAACACGTTCTACGATACCTGGATGTTTACAAATTACTGCAGCACCTGAGTCTTTCGCTGAAACGTATTCCATACCCGTACCTACAATTGGAGATTCAGGATTTAATAATGGAACTGCTTGACGTTGCATGTTCGCTCCCATTAACGCACGGTTTGAATCGTCGTTTTCTAAGAAAGGAATACATGCTGTCGCAGCTGAAACTACTTGTTTTGGTGATACGTCCATATAGTCAATACGTTCACGTTTGATAACAGTGTTATCTCCACGGAAACGAGCAACTACATCTTCATCTAAGAAACTACCATCTTCACCTAAACGAGCATTCGCTTGGGCTACAACGTATAGATCTTCTTCATCAGCAGTTAAGTAATCAATTTTATCAGTAAGACGACCAGTTTCAGGGTCTACACGACGATATGGAGTTTCAATGAAACCAAATTGATTTACTTTTGCATAAGAAGAAAGTGAGTTAATTAATCCGATATTCGGTCCCTCAGGCGTCTCGATTGGACACATACGACCATAGTGAGAATAGTGAACGTCACGAACTTCAAAGCCTGCACGTTCACGTGTTAAACCACCTGGCCCTAGTGCTGATAGTCTTCGCTTGTGAGTTAATTCTGCTAGTGGGTTTGTTTGGTCCATGAATTGAGATAACTGTGAGCTACCAAAGAATTCTTTTATTGAAGCAATTACAGGGCGGATATTAATTAACGCCTGTGGAGTAACTGCATTTGTATCTTGTATTGACATACGTTCACGAACAACACGTTCCATACGTGATAAACCGATACGGAACTGGTTTTGAAGTAATTCTCCAACTGAACGTAAACGACGGTTACCTAAATGGTCGATGTCGTCAGTGTCACCTACGTTATGTAGCAGGTTAAAGAAGTAAGAAATCGAAGCGATAATGTCAGCAGGTGAAATATTTTTCACACTTTTACTTACATTAGCATTTCCAATTACTTGAATTACTTGTTCGCCATCACCTTCAACCGGTGCGTAAATTTTGATAGATTGTAAAGAAATCTCATCTTCTAATACACCACCAGCAGGTTGAGCAACTTTTTCACCGATATTCTTCTCTAAGAACGGAATAATACGATCTAACGTACGGCGATCAAGAGTTGTCCCTTTTTCTACAATCATTTCACCAGTTTCTGGATCCACTAAAGTTTCAGCGATACGTTGATTAAATAGTCGGTTTTTAATGTGTAATTTTTTATTGATTTTGTAGCGTCCTACGCTAGCTAAATCGTAACGCTTCGGATCAAAGAAGCGAGTAATTAATAAATTTTTAGCGTTTTCTACAGTAGGTGGTTCACCAGGACGTAATCTTTCATAGATTTCAAGAAGCGCTTTTTCAACGCTATCCGTGTTATCTTTTTCTAACGTATTACGCAGGTATTCATTTTCGCCTAATAAGTCCAGAATCTCTTGGTCTGTACCAAATCCAAGCGAACGAAGTAAGACAGTAACAGGTAATTTTCTAGTGCGGTCAATACGTACATAAACTACGTCTTTCGCATCCGTTTCGTACTCTAACCAAGCACCACGGTTTGGAATTACAGTAGCTGTGTAACCTTTTTTACCATTCTTGTCTATCTTTCCACTGTAGTACACACTTGGAGAACGTACTAACTGTGAAACGATAACACGCTCAGCACCATTAATAATAAATGTGCCCGTGTCCGTCATTAATGGGAAATCTCCCATAAAAACATCTTGCTCTTTAACTTCGCCAGTTTCCTTATTTAATAGGCGAACTTTCACGCGAAGTGGAGCTGCGTAGTTTACATCACGCTCTTTCGATTCTTCTACAACATACTTCGGCTCACCTAGGCTGTAATCAATGAATTCTAATGATAGATTACCTGTAAAATCCTCAATCGGAGAAATATCTTGGAACATTTCTCTCAAACCTTCATCTAAAAACCATTGGTAAGATGCAGTTTGAATTTCAATTAAGTTAGGTAACTCTAAAACTTCACTGATACGAGCATAACTTCTGCGTTGGCGGTGTCGTCCATATTGAACTAGTTGACCTGTCAACATATTCACCCCTTAAATCAAGAGTATTTAAAACAAAAAAATAGTAACAAATAAGCACAAAAACCCTTACTTGTTAAACAAAAAATAAAATGGTTTCAAAAATGAAAACCATTTATTAAACTCAACGACAGTCATTTTACTATCATTTCCAAAGAATATAGAAATATACTTACTTTCGAAAATTCATTTTCAAAAATAAATATATATTGGCATTTAATAATGCTATCACAAACAAAAATTAGAGTCAATCTTTTTTACATTGTATGATATAATACCCTTTTTCTTTTTTTACCACTTCTACTTCTTCAAAAAGAGTTTTTAATAATTCTAACGCTGAAGGCGCACCTTGTTTCTTTTGGATGACTACCCACAGCTCGCCGCCTGAAAGTAATTTTTCATGTGCACCTTTTAAAATCCCATGAACCACTTCTTTCCCAGCTCTAATAGGTGGGTTTGTTAAAATTGCAGCGTATTGTCCATTTACGTTTTCGTAAATACTACTTTCATAGATTCGAACATTTTCAATATTATTTTCTTGCGCATTAATTTTAGCTAGTTCAATCGCTCTTAAGTTAACGTCTACCATTTCAATGATCCGATTCGGTTCACTTTTTGCAATCGAAAGTCCAATCGGTCCGTATCCGCAACCCACATCTAGGATATTGCCCTCAATTGCAGGCTGAGTATATGTTTCGATTAATACACGTGAACCAAAATCAACTTCATTTCGCGAAAACACACCGGAATCCGATTGGAATTTCAAATTATTTCCTTTTAAAGTAAACGAAAATACTTTTTTATCAGTTTTACTACTTGGTTTGTTTGTAAAATAATGATCCGCCATTCAAATCCTTCTTCCATTCAAATTCTTATCTAATAGTCTTTCCAAAAACAACTCTATATGTACAAAAAAAGCTCGCATAAATGCGAGCTTTTGTTAAAACTATTAGAAATTACTTAACTTCTACGTTAGCGCCAACTTCTTCAAGTTTAGCTTTCATTTCTTCAGCTTCTTCTTTGCTGATTCCTTCTTTAATTGCTTTAGGAGTGTTGTCAACTAATTCTTTAGCTTCTTTTAATCCTAAACCAGTTAATTCACGAACTACTTTGATAACCTTGATTTTTTGATCGCCAGCACTAGCTAATACTAGGTCAAATTCAGTTTGTTCAGCAGCAGCTTCAGCACCGCCACCAGCCATCATAGCCATAGGAGCTGCAGCAGTTACGCCAAACTCTTCTTCGATAGCTTTTACTAAGTCATTTAATTCTAATACAGTCATATTTTTAACTGCTTCAATGATTTGTTCTTTAGTCATTGTAATTTCCTCCTAATTTATATCTTGAATAATTTTTTATGCGATCTTGGCATTATGCGCCTTGTTCTTCTTTTTGTTCTGCAACTGCTTTTGTTGCAAGAGCAAGGTTGCGGATAGGTGCTTGTAGCACGCTAAGCAACATAGAAAGTAAACCTTCGCGAGATGGAAGTTCAGCAAGAGCTTTCACTTCACCAGCTGTAGCAACGTTTCCTTCGATTACACCAGCTTTAATTTCTAAAGCTTCGTGTTTTTTAGCGAAATCGTTGATTACTTTAGCAGGAGCAATTACATCCTCCATACTAAACGCGATTGCGTTTGGACCAGTTAATGCTTCATTTAAACCAGCTAAGCCAGCTTCTTCAGCAGCACGACGAGTTAAAGTGTTTTTGTAAACTTTGAACTCAACGCCAGCTTCACGTAATTGCTTACGTAATTCAGTAACTTCAGAAACATTTAAACCACGGTAGTCAACAACGACTGTTGATTTACTCTCACGTAATTTAGCTGCAACTTCAGTAACAACTTGTTTTTTAGCTTCTAATACTGCGCTCATTTTATTACACCTCCTGTGGATTTTAGTGTGTTTACCGCAAAAGTGTAACCATAGCAAAACCTCCACGAATTTTCAAAAAGACATGGAGGTTGTATATGCACGAATTTATCAGTTATACACCTCGGTAGGATATTTAAGCATAAGCACCTACTGTCTACGGTAGTCTATTTAATTAGCAAGACAATCTCCATTATAGAGAGCTCTCGACGAATTGTCAACTTTGTTTTTCTTAGAAACTAGCAGGGTCAACCTTAACACCAGGGCCCATAGTAGAAGTGATTGCTACGTTCTTCATGTATGTTCCTTTAGCTGCTGCAGGTTTAACTTTTAACATTGTTTCAAAGATTGTTGTAAAGTTTTCTACTAACTTTTCGTTTTCGAATGAAACTTTACCGATTGGCACGTGAATGTTACCTGCTTTATCAACACGGTATTCAACTTTACCAGCTTTGATTTCGTTAACAGCTTTTGTTACATCAAATGTAACAGTACCTGTTTTAGGGTTTGGCATTAAACCTTTAGGTCCTAATACACGTCCTAATTTACCAACTTCAGCCATCATGTCTGGAGTAGCAACGATTACATCAAAGTCGAACCAACCTTTTTGGATTTTAGCGATCATTTCTGCATCGCCTACGAAATCAGCACCAGCAGCTTCAGCTTCTTTTGCTTTTTCGCCTTTAGCAAATACTAATACACGTTGTACTTTACCAGTACCGTGTGGAAGAACTACTGCACCACGAATTTGTTGGTCAGCTTTCTTAGGGTCAACTCCTAAACGGAATGCCACTTCAACAGTTGCATCGAAGTTAACTGTTGTTGTTTTTTTAACAAGCTCTACAGCTTCACTTACAGGGTAAGTAGCTGTACGATCTACTAATTTAATAGCTTCTTGGTACTTTTTACCTTTGTTAGCCATGTTTATTTCCTCCTAATGTGGTTTTAACGGTTTTACCTCCCACGAATAAAGGTTGCGATATTACACCAAAAGCGATGCTCGCAACCTCCTCAATCACACCTTATTGAAGATGGGATTAGTCTTCAATAACGATACCCATACTACGTGCAGTACCTTCAACCATACGCATAGCAGCTTCTACAGAAGCAGCGTTTAAGTCAGGCATTTTAGTTTCAGCAATCTCACGTACTTTATCGCGTTTTACTGTTGCTACTTTTTTACGATTTGGTTCACCTGAACCAGACTCAATACCAGCCGCTACTTTAAGAAGAACAGCAGCAGGAGGAGTTTTCGTAATAAATGTAAACGAACGATCTTCGAATACAGTGATTTCAACAGGAATAATTAGACCAGCTTGGTCAGCTGTACGAGCGTTGAACTCTTTACAGAATCCCATGATGTTAACACCTGCTTGTCCTAATGCAGGACCAACTGGTGGTGCTGGGTTTGCTTTCCCTGCAGGAATTTGCAATTTTACCATTTTAATTACTTTTTTAGCCACGAGACACACCTCCTTAAGTCCGTGATGTGGTAATAGGGATTCACCCTCCCACTCATATCGTTTGCATTCTCATGCATATT
>Ga0102589_1005539_pt1 | contig 10975 bp, 14 predicted proteins | sample AraplaMF_Col_mLB_FD_76858 | JGI IMG/M metagenome (GOLD analysis project Ga0102589, IMG submission 76858) | Arabidopsis root microbial communities from the University of North Carolina, USA - plate scrape MF_Col_mLB | ecosystem: Host-associated > Plants > Roots > Endosphere | place: USA... | reverse complement strand
TATTGATTGGAGTTGTAACGGGTACTCTTATAAGTTTAGCTGTGAAACTGGGAAGGCAACAAGATAGATATAAATTTCATGTTTTTGGTCATATGCTAGGATTTTTAGGATGTGGAATACAAGTTATAGCTTACTTTTATGAAGAATATCAGTGGCGTTTTTTTAATATGGAACTATTTATTTCTTTTTTCTTGATTTTATTAACTACATTATCCGTTTGTATAGCAGTATTCTTTCATCGGATTTTTTTCATGTGTGTTGCAATTTTTCCTAGTTTATTGACAATGCAACATTTATCTATGTTTTGGATCATTGTAAGTAATAGTTTGTTTGTAATGGGTGCATTACTTATGACTACGGAATATAAAAAGAAACGACGAGTAGATAAGCGTGTAGAGTATTTTAGAGGAAAAGGTTATTCATAATAACATCTTGATATAATTTAAATTTCTAGAATAAAAGATTAAATTGTTAATAAGGGGTATCGCCACATCGCTATCAAGCCAAGAAAAAGAAAGACGAAAAAAAATATACTATTCTTTTAATTGAGATCGCCATACATACCAATTCAGAAGGAATAGTATATTTTTCACCAACAAGTAGATTTTCCTAAAATTAAATGGGAATTGCCCATACATTTTTTTATATTTATTATACTTACACCTAAATAGGCTTTATGACCTATTCTTTATAATGTTTGTTTCAGAAACTCTCGTACATTATCCCATGTTTTTCGTCTAGCTAATTCAATCTCTTTCTTTTGCAAATTATCATTGTTTGTAACGATTGGCAAATAGGGAAGGGTGAAATCATGTCCGGCTTCTTGTAGTATTACTTTTTTTATCAATTTTGAAGAAGTTTGGGCTTCTATAGTATCCACCATTTCCACTGATGGCCAAGTTGAATCTTTCATACCTGTGACAACTAACATAGGGGATTCTATTTTTTCTACGGAAATTCGAGCTTGTTCCCATATTTCTTGAGAGGATTGTTTTATCGCTTCGCTATGTAAATGATAGAGATTAGTTTCATAGAGGGGGTGATTTGTCTTCGGATAAGGAAGATAAGGTACAGGCACCCCTTGATAACTCCACGAAGATGTGTTGAGCGCTTCTTCCATGGAAAATCCAGCAAATATATGGGAACTGGGAGATAATGTAACTAAAGATTGAAGATCAGTTTTTTCTAATTTTGAAGCAAGGAGTAATGCTAATTCTGCTCCTTTAGAATAGCCAATGATACCAAGTTTATTAGGATTTACTGTGGAATGATTAGCTAACCATTTCATTGCGTCTAAACATGGTTCCAATGGTACATTTGCTAACTGGTTGGGTAACAAATGTGATCCATTCCAATCAAAGTATGCGACAGCCAGTGCAGCATAACCATGAGAAGCTAAATAATTAGCTACTTGCTCTGACCAGTTGAAACCACCTAAAGATCCTCCCAATACAAGAACTGCAGGAAGTGAACCTTTTAATTTTTTAGGAAGAAAGAATTTTCCTGAAAAATTTTCTTGTATCTCTATTTGAGTTACGTCTGTTTGGTATAAGTCAAATGTGATATCCATTTCTTCAAGAATTTGATCTTCTAGAGTGATACACAAAGAAATGGTTAGTTTTTGCATTTCATCTTGTAGAAAGTAAGGTGGAAAAGACGGCTCAACGAGCTCCATTCCATAAATAAGCTCATAAGCATCTATTCCTTGATAAGACCCCTCACTAGGTATGTTAATTACTATGTTTAGTTCTCCATTTATATCCGCTTGCCAGGTTGCCCAAGATTTCCAAACTCGATTTGCACTATCTTTGGTTTTTGCATCAATACGTATATTTTGCTCTGACTCTAATCCACTAAATTCTATAAAGAAAGGTTCTCCTAATACTGTACTTATCTGTTTACTTACCATAACAGTTTTTCTCACTATTACTCCTCCTTTGTTATAAAGACAAACTTTCCATGTTCTAGCATCCAGAAGTAACAATTATAGATATGCTCCCAAGCCTCTTGGTATTTTTTTGATTCGGGGTTAAACTCTGATAACAATACATAAAATTGCTTTCCTCTCTTAGAAGTGAAGTATTGAATGGTTGGATATATGTTTTGAACAAACTTAGTAGAATATTTCGTTTGGAGCATATTTGCTAATGTCTGTAACAAAGTAATAACCAAAGATTGCATTTTTGTATCAGTGTAGGCAACATTCGATTCTAAGCAATATATAACCTCTAATAGAATTTGGTTTAATACTTGATAGTAGTAACTACTTTGGATTTTAGTATTGTTTAGTTTTTCAGTAAAAGGAGACAGATGTTCTTGAAACTCCGTAACAAATTCAGGAGCATCCCATAATTCCTTGATTTTATGCCAGATGACAGCTTGTTCTGTTGAGATATCCTCTAAGGTTCCTATTGATTGATGAATGTTTGAAAAAAGTAGCTGAAACCAGTCAGGGGGGACTATTTGTTCATCTAATTTTTCACGAACCTTTTGCATCAAGTATTCTTTCCTTGTTTCTGCACTTTGTTTCATCACCTCTACAATCTTTTGCATAAATGCAAGAGATTCTTCTGGATCTTCTATATGAGATGCTTTCTCTAACGTTTGTTCCATTTTTTCATAGAGGATTTTTTGATGTCTCACCGCTTCTAACTGCCACTTTATTGCTTGGTGAACGGGAACCTCTCCCTCTTGTAATTTGGCAATGTCCGTCAAAGAAAAATCGAGTGAACGTAAAGTGGTAATCATATTTAGTTGCCAAATTTCTTTTGGAGAGTATAAACGATAACCGCTCTCTTTAATGGAAACAGGCTGCAATAATCCTATGTCACTGTAATACCGAACAGTTTGCACAGTTGTTCCAGCCATTTTCGCAGCTTCACCAATTGAATAATAAGTTTGCATTTATTCTTCCCTCTCTTCTTTTTCATTATAAAGTCTCCTGTAACTAGAGAGTCAACGCCGTTTTCTAAAATAAAATCACTTATAAAATATCGTCACAAGAACACAAAAAGACGTTATCTTTTATATAGAATTATAAGAAAGGATAACGTCTTTTTTGCTTAATGGATAATGAAAAAACTAGATTGATAAGGATTTGTTGTGACTCCTAGTACACCAATTAATCAAAAATAAAATAATTCTTCAAATTTTTTATCTAGTGCTATACAAAGTACTAATGCTAACTTTGCAGTTGGACAAAATTGTCCTGTTTCAATAGAACTAATTGTTTGCCTAGATACCCCTACCATTTCAGCTAATTCTCCCTGTGATATTTTTTTCTCAGCTCTTGCTACTTTCAAACGATTCTGCAGTACTAATTCATCTTTCAATTATTATCCCTCCAAAAAGAAAGCTATGGCACTTGCAATTGTACTCGTTGTTGCTAAAATGCTTGCAATAAGAAATTTCTGTGTTTTCAATTTCTTAAACTTATAAAAGCTTGTACTAGCTATATAACCAGACAAAATTGAAATTAACTCGTAACTTTTAATACCGTGCATCAATTTCCAAGAACCAAAAGATAGCATTAAAACAAGTACAGCTATTAAACCGTAACTAAATGAATCTAATTCTATAAGTTCTTTACGTTCATCTCGCCCCATTTTTTTGTACTTTCTTAATATCTCTTCTTTTTGCATCATTAGTAACCACCCCTTATTAATTATATGTTTACTATACAGTTTTATTATCATTTTGACAAGTTAGCTTGTCAAAATGATAATAAAACTTGTCCCTTAGGTGCAGGGGAATACAATTTGCAAAGATATAAAATTTTCATTATGGGAGTAATTAAGAATCTTAGCTTGATAGTGATGGGGTACCGCCAGCATTTGGGAAAAAACCCACGCTAAGAGCATGCAAGATTTTATACAGTTTTTTGGCTAATCCAATAACAAACGGGAACCCTGAAACCCACGCCAGGATAAGAATGTATAGAAAAATGAATAGAGTCATAGAAAAAGAAAAAGGCGGATTCCTTGTGAGAGTAGGAATTCGCCTTTTTCTTGCTACCAATAATGTTGCGTTATGTTAACTTCACATGAATATATTATTCAAAAGAAAATTTTGGAATCAATGAAATATGTACCTTTCATATATGGTAAAATTTATATAGAAGGAAAGAGGGGGGATTACATGAGGGGGACTGTTCAAAAGTATAATTGGCTTGAAAGAAGTTTAAAGAAATGACAGGTATTGATTTACCTTAAACTAGTAAAAGGGTATGGTTTATATGGACATGCAGAAACGGAGAATATTAGTAGCAGGAATCGTTTTAGCAGTAGTGTTAGGGGTAGGTTATTTTTCTACAGACGTATTACAAACTTTCTCAATCGTATGTTGTGCAGTAGCGATTGTGTTAGGAGTTATAAGTAGTATACAAATGAAACGGCAAAACAAAAAGTAAAGATTTAAAAATTTTATGATACCCCAAAATTTCTTGTTTTGGGGTATTTGTTTTTCTTAGCTTGATGGCGATGGGGTCACCATATCATTTAGGGAAAATTGTACGTTTAGACACATTTTCGACACAACTATCTATTTTTTTCTCTTTAAGGAAATAGATAGTTTTTTTATTTCTATACATCAGTTGGATAGTGTTTGTTGCCTATACTTTGATTGAAAACATAATACTCATTACACCTTACAACATTGTAAGGCAAATGTAAGAATAATAAATATCTTCTTTAAAACATAATAGCTAAACTAACAATATATGAATCAACTTGAGATTACATTGGATAATGGAGGAAACTATTATGAGTAAGACAGTATTACATGTAAATAAAGTGAAAAAGGTATACGGAAAAAAGGGAGAAAATCAATCCCATGCTTTAAAAGACGTATCTTTTTCCATTGAAGAAGGAGAATTTGTTGAATCATGGGTCCCTCAGGCTCAGGGAAGACAACATTACTAAATGTAATTTCTACTTTAGATAAAGCAACTGAAGGTATCATTACCATTGCCGGGACAGATATCACAAAGATGAGAACCAATGACCTTTCTGACTTTCGTTCTCAAAAATTAGGATTTATCTTTCAAGATTTTAACTTACTTGAAAATTTATCGATTTATGAAAACATTGCATTGCCACTTTCTCTTCAAGGTAAATCCTCTCGTGATATTAAGACTAAAGTACAAGGTGTAACGGATATGTTAGGAATTACTTCTATTCTTTCGAAATATCCTGCTGAGATTTCTGGAGGGCAAAAGCAACGTACTGCTGCGGCCCGTGCACTACTCAATAATCCAACTGTACTGGTATTGGATGAAGCAACGAGCGCTTTGGATCATATAAGTGAAGCGCGGGTAGATGAATATTTATCTAGTATTAATTGTACACGAATAGTGATATCCCATCGGTTATCGACGGTGATGAATAGCGACATGATCATTGTTTTGGAGAATGGGAAGGTTTGCGATGTAGGAAATCACAGTCAGTTGTTACATACTTCAAGTTATTATCAATATTACTATAGAGAAATGAGTTCATAGCTGATTTTTATTTACAGGCTGTTCTTAATGAATTCATGAAATGAGGCTACACTTATAATGTAAGGAGTGGGACAATTGAAAACGGTACTATCGGTTCAACACCTAACGAAAGAAATCAAGGGCAAGTTGATTGTGCAAGACATATCGTTCGATGTGGTAGAGGGAGAGATTATTGGACTACTTGGTGCGAACGGAGCGGGCAAGACAACCACGATGAAGATGATAGTTGGTCTAAGCACAATAAGTGCCGGGGACGTGCGGATTGCAGGTTACAGTATTAAGAGTCAGTTTTCTAAAGCACTCTTCAATGTAGGGGCAGTGATTGAAGCACCTGCATTCTATCCTTATTTGAGTGGGTACGAAAATTTACGTCAATATCAGCGTTTGCACAAAAATGCGAGTAAGGATTGGTTGCTGGAGGTAGCCAGTCTGACCGGGATAGAACATGCGCTTAAGCAGCGAGTAGGCACGTACTCCATGGGAATGAAACAACGCTTGGGAATTGCACAAGCACTACTACGAAAACCAAAGTTGCTTGTGTTAGATGAGCCGATGAATGCACTTGATCCTGCTGGTGTCCGTGAAACACGGAACTATTTAAATAGAATTGCGGCAGATTTGGGCGTAGCAATTGTGATCTCCAGTCATCAACTGTCTGAGATTGAGCAGATGGCACGCCGAGTGGTTATTATGCAGAATGGCTGCTTAGTGACAGAGCAGCGGATTGATGATGGGTTATGTTATGGAAAATTCTGTATTACTCTTCACATTGATAATATTGAGCTTACAAGCGAAGTTGTGGTTAACTTGTTTGGGGATGATCATCATGCATTGGATTATATGCAGACAGAGAAATTATCTAACGGTTTGCATACTATGACAGTAGCTATTGATGAAGGTCAAGTTCCAAATCTGATTCGAGCATTGTGTGATGCCGGGGTGGAAGTTCATCGGGTGTTGCCGGCACATACGAGTTTAGAGGATAAGTTTTTAGAATGGACAACTGTGCGCGGTGAGGTGAGTTAAGTTGTTATGGAATGAATGTTTGAAGATAGTGAATAAAAGAATCTTTATTCTTTCACACATTGGTTTTATTGTGATGACGGCACTGTTGTCTTGGTCGTACATCAGTAATCTCAAGGCTGATGTTACGGTGGCTCAAATGGTAGATGCTTTGCTTGGCCTATCGGGAATGCTTGTTATTCTACCTTGGGCGATTGTTTTGTCACCTCTTATTTGGACGGATGAGTATCATTATGGTACTCTGAAACAACTATTCCTGCATACGTCCTCGCGCTCACGGTTGTATGTTGCCAAAATTGCTGCGATGATCTTGCTCATCGTTACGGGTGTTGTTAGTATATTCATTGTTTCTTTGTTATTGAATCTTCTGATGGCTCCACAAAACATGCAATGGGGCGACATGACGGATGTTATATCCTCTATCGGAGCACTCGTATTGCAATGTTGCCTATATGCAAGTCTAGCATCCTTGATTGGCGTGTGGACGAGATCAGCTGCTATCGCAGTAGGCGGTAGTTTAGTGCTATACTTTCTTCAGATAATGTTTGGAAGTAGTCTCTTATCTACATCATGGACGCACATTCTATTCATTCATCATGATGATTTAAGTGTCTATTGGAGCACATCACAATATAAATCGGAATTAGTTGGCTTACCTATGTCGTTAGCGATAGATATCGCCTATATTTTGTTTTTCTTTGCAATTGGATTATGGTTGTTCGTCAAAGAGAGAGGAGCAGACTAAACATAACACGGAGCTAAGAATGAGCAAAATAGGATACAGTTATGTCGCTTATGCCGATACTCGGGATAACGGTATGGAAGACGAAAATAATGAATGTGAAACTGAAAGTAGCTAAAAAAATGTATCCATAAAACGAAAAAACGCTATTCTTTTTGTAGAAATATACAGAAAGGGTGGCGTTTTTGGTATGAATTTATTGATTTCTGATGAATTAGGGGTACGGAAACGATTCAGGGTATGAGGGGCCACTCTGGGATTTAATTACATCTATTAGCTGTATCAAAAGAATAAAGAAGTTAGGGTATTACTAAAAAATAGAACAGCCCATATCCAAATTAGGATATAGGCTTTTTATTATATCTATTATTTTACAACAATAAAATATTCTTCCGTCATTTTTTCTTGTGCATCTTGGAAGGTTTCTAAAATTAAATCTGCATATGAACCTAACATTTTTTTACTTTCTTCAAAGAATTCCCATTCTATGGTTACAGGAGTATCAATCCACCCAGTTAGGCAATCCCATAGGGCATCAGCATTCTCTCCATAATAATTAGGTAAATCTAATTTCTCTTTTAATATTTTATGTAGCACCTCTTTACTGGTAAATTTGCGTCCATCTAATTGTATTATCTCCATAATAATTTGCTCCTATTTTATTTCAGTCAATGTTTTGTAATGGTCTGAAGTTTTATAAACTAACCCATCATTGGAATATAGAATTCTATCATTGCCTCGATATCCTGACAAATAATTAACATCAGCTTCATACCAAGTTCTACCAGGGGCATTTGGTAATAACCCTTCCTTATTTTCAAAAATATCGCCACCCATACTTTTTCCCGGTGCTACTTTATGAAGGTTGCCTTGCTTACGCTCCCATCCTAAAGCTTTAGCTTGGTCTTTGGTAATATAATTACCTGGCAACTTTTTATGCTCTTTAATGTATTTAGCAACATCATCGAAACCTGTAGGATATCTCGTAAACTTCGTACTCTTAGCAGCCTTTTCAAGATTTTTCGCTTTCTTCTCGAGATCAGCAACTGTTCCGACTACTTTACCAACTGTTTTAACTGTTCCACCAGTCGCAACACTTAAGACACCCATTGCATAATCAGAAGGACCATACTTCCGCTCTGTACCCAACTCTTTTCCTTCGTACATTTGAATCGCTTCTTTAGGTACATTAAGAATAGGCATAATATCCAATGTAGTGTTCATGAAGTTATTTGTTGTGTTTTGTTCAGCAATATATTCATTAATCTTTTCTGGTGAAACACCAAAATCTCGTAAACTATTACTTAAATCAATGTTTCCAATATTTCTTGCTGCTGCTGGAATGTCGACCTTATGACTTGCAATTTTATTAGCTGAGTCCATAAATGCATTCGCAAAATCTAATCCTGTGTTTACATCTGTGTAAAATCCAGGTGCTTTTTCTTGAAGCGTTTGAAGATGGCCAGCTATTACAGGTACAGTTTCTTGGGTTTTTCGAGCCAGTTCTTCCATTTTTGGCTTTGCAACTTCTATGGATTTTTTTAAACGTATGGAACTCTCTGCGACTTTTCCTAAATGGGGTCACCATACATCGCTATCAAGTTAAAAAATGCATTCTTCCACAAAACGAAAAAACTGAATTAAATACCTATGAATAACTACAAAATTACGAAACACTTCCAATATGGGCCACCCCATTGTCATCAAGCTAAGGTTTTAATGTACTCCCTAAATGAAGATTTTCTTTCTCTACAGATAGTTATTTATAAGAGCGAATCTTATTTAAATATGCAATTTTTCATATCCAAATAAAGGGGATCGGTATGCAGAGTGTGATTAAATTATATTAATAACATTTAAATTTAATTAAATCTCTTTCGGTAGATTACAATAGTTATTTTTTCAGCAGATATATCAAGTTGTAACTATTATAATTACTCAAGTGAAATTAAACAGTAATTTTAGAAGTATAATACTTCTGCTTGCATTAAAACTAAATAGTCAAATTATTAAATGTAGTCGACAAAATTCTACTATTTACGCAATGAAAATTTAGTGTTTTAATAAAGGTGTAATTGGTATGACCACTAAAAAGGGAGGGAATCAAGCTAATAAAAGTTGAGGGGAATTGTCAGTAACATCATGCTAAAAAATATCTAAATATTAAGTCTTTAAAGGCGTGGTGTGGAGATCATCTAGAGTCACAAAAGTATCATATCTGTAAAAATAGCATTCTAAGTTTCTACATAGCAAAAGTGATTTTGTTTTAATCAGAACTAATAGTATAAGCCTTGTACAGTATAATTTCATCTTTTGTAATCTTGTAGAAATAATGAAAAGAAGAGGGGAAATAACATGAAACGTATGAAAAAAATAATCCCAGCAGCATTTGTGTTAAGTTCAGCTTTATTTGTAGCACCAGGATTTTCTTCTGCAGCTACAAATACTACGAATGTAGGAAATCTACCGATTGTAGTGGATTCACAAGGACCAAAAGCACCTATGACAGCAGAGCAAGTTGCAGCAAACGGCACACAGCTTCCTTATATTCCTACAGGTCCTTATGAAGAATTCCCTAAGGAGTGGCATGTATCTACAGAAGATGGTGCTTTAATTGATTATGTTTATGTAGATGTAGTGGCTAATGATAATGGAGTAAGTCTTAGCGGTTTAAAAAATATATATAGAGATTACAAAATTTTAAAAGCTGATGGTACTTGGCTTCAAGATGGAGAATCATATAGTAAAACAGGAAATAAAGGGGATGTATTGTACTCAATTGCAATTCCTAAAACTAATCCAGCTTTAGCTGATACTAAATTAAAGAAAAAAATGAGCTGGAAATTAATTGATTCAAATGTAATAGATAAAAATTCAGGTTATCATTGGAGTAAATCCGTTACAAGCGGAATGTCTCATAATGTAACTGTGGGATTATCTTATACAATTGGGATGGAAGTAGGTCTTGAAGGTATTGCAAAAGTAAATCAATCATTAACTGCAAGTTTCGGTTATGGTATTACATTAAATTCAGAAGAGACAGTTACGAAAACATTTGATTTCAATCCAAAACCTGAGTATGCATATGATCAGTATAGAACTGCATTATATCAACAAGTAGCTAACTATTCAGTTGCTCCAGGTGCAGGATTACAAAATTGGATGTCTAATTGGGAAAATAATGATCCTACAAATCAAGCTTTAAAATTGCTTGGTAAACAACCTTATTATAAATTACAAGCAAAAGAAGCAGTTAATTATCCAGTAGATGTTTTAGTTGCTCTTACTTCGAAATAATAAAAAAGCTGGCATTTTGCCAGCTTTTTTATTATTTCACCTATATATCAATTAGAAATATAATTTGAGAGTGTGAAAAAGATATTTTCTTGCTGTTAAGAAATTAGTGGTTTCTCTTAATATATAAAATCATTTCTCTTGAATAACTGTAAAAGGGGTACGAGAATTAAAGGAGTTCAAATCCAATAAAAATTATTATGACAAACTTAAATCATATAATTCTTTGAAACAATATATGACTTATGATGAATTTGTCGCTGCTTTTGACGGGGAAAAAGGAACAGGAGCTCCCGAATAAACCAAATACTGATTTGAATGGTATTTTCTCAATAAAAATATAGATAAATATGGTAAAATTATATTTGGATGGGAGTCCAATACATATTATTAAAATTAAAGTGGTTATCAAGTCGGAG
>Ga0102589_1005538_pt1 | contig 10979 bp, 10 predicted proteins | sample AraplaMF_Col_mLB_FD_76858 | JGI IMG/M metagenome (GOLD analysis project Ga0102589, IMG submission 76858) | Arabidopsis root microbial communities from the University of North Carolina, USA - plate scrape MF_Col_mLB | ecosystem: Host-associated > Plants > Roots > Endosphere | place: USA... | reverse complement strand
AAAAGAACTTATTTTATTTTTCATTCCTTCTGCAGTCGCTGTCATACGCTACAAAGATACACTATCACAATATGGAATCGATCTCATTTTAATTATTATGATTAGTACACTTTGCGTTACCTTAGTTACAGGACTCTTAACAGAATTGCTACTAAAGCGGAAAGGATCAACACAATGATCGGCTTTCTTTGTTTATTATTAACACTATTCACATATTGGATATCGAAGAAAATGTATCAACGCTGGAATTGGAGCTTACTTTCTCCTCTTCTCGTCTGTCCTATTATTTTAATTGCTTTATTACTCGGACTAGACACACCTTATGAAACATATGAAACAGGTGGTCAATGGTTAACAGAATTATTAAAGCCTGCAACAGTTGCTTTTGCATGGCCAATCTATAAATACTTTGATTTACTCAAGAAACATGGAATAGCTATCTTACTTAACGTCATTGTCGGTTCTTTTTTATCAGTTATTACTTCAGCACTACTAGCAAATTATTTTCAAATTGATTCATCGTTAGAACATAGTTTGGCACCTCATATTGTAACAACACCAATTGCAATGGCTATTTCAGAAATGATTGGTGGTATGTCACAATTAACAGCCGTATTTGTTGTTTTAACTGCATTAACAGGGGCACTGCTCGGTCCTTCTCTCATACGCATATGTCGTATTAAAACCGCACTCGCAAAAGGCATTATGTTAGGCACGAGCGCAAATGGAACCGGTACATCAAAAGCATTCGAAATCGGCCCTGTAGAAGGAACGATTGCAAGTTTATCTATGCTTTTAACAGCGGGAGCTAGTTTAGTTATCGTTCCGCTTTTCTTATCGTGGATACATTAAAAAAGCAAGTGTTTAAACACTCGCTTTTTTATTTATATATGTATTTAAAATCTCATAATCCTCCGGAAAAGATAGCGTTAATCCCTTCAATTCATCTATCTTTTTCCAAGCAATTTCATATATTAACTCATCAGGATCTTGAATTTTCATACTACCGCCTATTTTTTTAACGACATAATAATGAACGTATACAGGAACCCCATATGTAATACCTTCTTTTTCGTATATTTTATTTACAACTTCCACATTGTAACCTGTTTCTTCCCAAACTTCTCGAATACAACATTCTTCTATTGTTTCTCCCTTTTCAAGCCCGCCACTTGGAACAGACCACCTTTTTTCTTCACCCTTTTGCCCTTAAACTTCATTTCTTTCGTTTACACATACTGCCGCACAACCTACCCATCTTTCCATATACATCCCTCCCCTACTACTATTCGTCTTCCTTTTTATTTTCCCCTTGAAAAAAGAGGAAAATAGTAAAACAATGACGAAAATTTACATCAACTTCATAGACAATCCCTACTTAGAAATTAAAAACGGAAGGATGGAAATATGATTTCTAAATATGTTGTGGAATGTGTCTTTTGTGAAGAAAATCGAAAACCGCGCCAAGCTATCGTAACAGTTCCCGCCACTACTCAGCTACTAGCCATTGAAAAGGTACGTGCGGAATGTAAACGTCGTTTCGGAAAAGCTTTACTATTGCAAACAGAAATTAAAGAAGAAATAACTTTTGAACAAAAAGAAAGCCGACCATAAATTGGTCAGCTTTCTTATCCGATCATATTTTCACATGAAGATTAGGGGCATCCTCTTTAAGGATCGGGATTTTCCCATTATGTACGTTCCATAATGGACATCGAACAATATATTTCTATGCAATTAATTATTGAATAGAATAGGGCAAAACTTGTTCGCATTTTTAGAAAAGGGATAGGGATATAATTCAAGTAGTACTTCGAATACTCGAACTTTACACTCATTATATTAAAGCAAATCCTTTTATATGGGAAATATGAATTACTTACATAATTCATTCGTAAAACATATTAGTTTGCTATATTATTTTTATTCCATCCATAACATACATCCAGCGAAAACTAATGTCATTATCATTGAAAACTTCAAAAGCACCCTGAACGGATGCTTTCTTACTTGTCTAAATTGATACTATGTACTTAATCTTGATTAATTAAAATAACCGCAGGACCAGCGACTACCACTCCAGCTACTTCTATCTTTTCAAATTCCTTTACTGTAATAGATATAACCCCTTCTCTTTCCATCAATTCTTTACTCAGGACATCAGTCGGTATAGCTTTCACCGTCTTACCTCCTCTTCATTTATACAATATGATAAAGTGAAAGTTTAATCAGTAAAGGTTTAGTTTAGTTTAGTCCACTCCGCACTGATTATAATCGGGCTTCCCGTTTATGCACGATAAAAAACAACCCAATGCATCTATATATATGCCTCACCTCCGCTTTCATTCCTTATTCCCCTCAAAACCTTTCTCTCCCTTCCGTAACGTATTGAAAAATAAAAAAGCACTCGCAAAAGCGAATGCATTTTCATTATTTACTTTCAATTACTTTTAACATTCTATTAATAAATGCTGCCGATTCTCCACGTGTTGCAGCACCTTTCGGCATAAATTCATTATTTTCATTTCCTTTTACAATACCTAATCCATAAACACGTTGTACAGCTTGTTTATCATATGCTAAATCTTGATCCGAGAATGGTAATGGAACTAAGTTACCTTTAATTTTTTTATATTGCAGTGCACGGTCAATCATGATAACAACTTCATCTCGTTTAATCGTATCATTTGGAGCAAATGTCCCATTCCCTCTACCACTTATTATCCCGGCAGTTGCTGCACGATTAATACCATCTATTAGCGATGGATGTGCTGTATTTAAATCATTAAAATTTGATGACCCTTCAGGTAACTGCAATGATCTTGAAATTAAATTCGCAAATTCACCACGTGTTACAAGACGCTCTGGCCAATAAGAGCCTTTTCCATCCCCAACCATAATGCCGCGTTTATCTAATTCACGAATGTCTGCTTCGTACCAACCACCTGTTATATCATCTTTATGGTTCGCATCATAATAAACTTTTGTTCCTTGTAAGAATGGTTCCCACGCATTATTTTTAATCATAATAGCCGGACAATTCTTCCCGCTCCAAAATTGATGTTTCTTCACATTTTCTAAAGGAATATGTAATTCTCCCATTAAATACGCTGTTAATTTACGAGCATTTTCAACAGCTTTATTATAATCACCATCTTCATTTACAGCGATTTCAATCGCAATCGATTCTCGATTTCCAGTTCCTTCTGCTCCATCTCCAGCATGCCAACCATTTTCATTTAGTGGAAGGTGTTGATAAATTTCTTTATCGTCTACCGTAAAATGCCAAGATGCTGAACGATCTTCCGTTCCTGTTGCTTGGTTATATAAATATATTGCATGGTTTCTAGCATTTGCCCCAACACTGTAATTATCTGTCTCATGAATCGTAATATACTTCGGATTCATCGCATAACCTGGACGAATATTTTCATTTCCTTTCGGTACAATCATTTCTTTTAAAGTTACGCCATAAATATCTGTTGTTTTCTCTTCTACTGGCGCAGCATACATAACTGCTGCACGTTTCGTACGTGTTGGTTCTGTATCCTGAATAAGCGATGCCTTCGTTCCTTCGAATTTTGCTGAAGGGGAATAAATCCATTTCATCTCATCATTGATTTTTACTTGGAACCATTCTCCCGCCTGTCCCATTACTTGAATAGTTTGTGGCTCCAATACATTTTCTTCTTTGTATGAAGCAAATGGTTCAGAGTATGTAGAGGTTTCTTCATTAATAACTAACTTTTCACTTGATAACGTATGAACTTCTTTAACCTCTACATTCCCCTCACTATTTTGTATCCATCCAGTTTCAGATGAAGTCCGAACATAGTAAGCGTTTCCTTTTCTCTTCTCAGCTTTTACGACTTGATTCGAAATATGAACCCCTGTCTCTTTTTGAAGATTACTAGCATCATATAAAGGTACTTCTTTCACTATATGTACAAGAAATTCACCTGGCACTTCATTTTGTACTCCTTTATCTTCTCCTCGACCATCTTCATCTTTCATATGGTTTTCAATACTTTTTAAAGCTTGTTCATCAGGTGAAACTGTCACAGTTTTTTCAAGCTCGCTAGCATAGGAATAATTTGGAATCGTTACCATACTAAATACAATCGATGCAGCTAAAACATTATAAAATCTTTTTTTCATCATAATACTTAACACGTCATAATTAAATTCGTGTTAAATTCCCCCTCCTCAACTAAAATATATGTCATCTAGTAAACTATTAAACTACATAACCATTTACAATATAACAGACTCATTCCGATTCGTATAGATAGGAATGACTACTATTTGCCTACATTTACTATATTGGAATATAAAAAGAAGCTATAACATATAGCTTCTCCCTACGTTTCTTTAATCTCTATGCACCTTATATTCCATAACCCTACCATCTCTATCAAATTGTAAAACAAGCTGTTCACTATCGATTGAAATAAAGCCACGTTCATTTCCAAGATAGTACGAAGTGATAATCCCTTCTTCTCCATTTCTCGTTTCAGTAGGCGTTCCTAATAATGTTGTAATTTCTTCATTTGATTTCCCTGTTAATTTATATTTTTGCATTAGATCATCTACCATATGTACCCGTTTTTCTTCAGCATGTAACCACCGATCTTGATTAAACTTTGAGGTGTATGTATTCATACTTAATTGTGCAGTGCACACTAACAATAGAATACATCCTACTATCATTACACCTAGCATTTGCCTCTTTTCTGTATTACGATTTACAGAAGTACATAAGATGAACTTTTGAATCACGACTAATATAGCAAATGGCATGACTACTACAAACATACTTTTTACACTTACTGACATATGGACCGAATCAATAACAAACATAAACGCAAGATACATTAGTATATACAAACAAACATAAACATACAAAATACCCCTTAATACAGCACTCAGAAAGCCCACCTCTTTTTAATTCATTTTATAATTCATCCGGTTAATGGTTTCTCGAAGCTTTTCTAACTCTTGATCTGTATATATTACTTTCCCTGTTAAAATCTCATTTCTGAAGAACGCTACAATTTGCTCTCTATCTTTTAATCTCGGTGTTTTTTCTTCAGAAAGATCTAGCACTTCTTTCCCACTCTCATTATAAAAATATACAATCGGTTTTACGTTTTCCTTTACAATATCAACTTGGATTTCTTTCAAACAATTGTATAGAATATGAGCTAGTTTCTTCGCTCTATATACTGGATTCCCTTCATTTTTCACTTGTATCGTTAATGAATCTTTACCTGTTATGCATTCAAACGTCTCTTCTTTCTCTACTTCTTGTTGGTACTTGCCAATTTCATCAATCATAAATGAATATATACTAGCATTTTCTTTCGTTAAGCCATGAATTAATTTCCCTGTCCATTCTTTCGTCTCAAGTAGATACATACCCGTTTTACTTAAGACAAGATGATGAATTCGAAAATCATTTCCGCCGTGCTGATTTCTAATAAAAACATTCGGCATAATATGAAATTCATTATCTAGTATTATGCCTTGTTCTACGAAGCCTCGCTTCATATAATGTAATGTTTCGTGTGTATTCACTTCAGCGCCATTTTTCGTATACTCTCGCAAATTTGCAATTAATTGTTGAAACATATGTATTTCGTTACTATGCTTTTCTTGCACTTCACTGCGTTCTTTACTATGTTGCACAGCTAATTGATTTTTCATCATACGCATATTTTCAAGTTCTCTAGCTGCACTTATTTGTAAATCATTATATTTCTTCTGTTCCATACTTTTCAATGTATTTTGTTGTTCTTTATGCTCTGTAACCGTAGCTGCAATTTCACTTTCATACGTTTCAATTGCTTGTTTCTTTTCAAACTCTACTTGCTGACTCTCTGATTCTAGCTGTTTATTTTTATAGAACAGCACGAATGCTACAGCTAATAATAATAAAATCACACCTATTAGCACATAATCCATATTTTTACTCCTTTATTCCATTTTCATTTATTTTTATAAACATCCATTATATTATACTATGCTTTCAATATACACTTTGCAAAAATTACATATTTTTAATGAAACGAGACTTTAATAAGCCATTTTTCCCATGCCCTACTGATCGTTTCAGGTTGCTCTCAAATAGCAGAATAAAAGGCACCTCAGGCGAGATACCTTTTACATGCATTTTATTGTACACCATACTGAATATAACTTGGATCATAGTATATCCAGCCATTTCCACCTAAACCAAGCCAGCCATCTTGCTTACACCATACTCTATAAGCCTCACCATGATGTAACTGTCTTATAACATTTCCAGTTAATGATGGAGCATCCCGCAGATTCACATTATCACCAGTAATAGTCGCCACATAATGTTTATACTGAATGTAACTTGGATCATAGTATATCCATTCGTTTCCACCTAAAGCAAGCCAGCTACCTTGTTCGTTCAAAACTTCATACGATTCTCCTCTATTTAGCTGGCGGATTACACTAGATTGTAAAGATGGTCCACTCCGTAAATTTACATTATCGCCTTTAATTACAGCAACACCGTAGACTGCAGTAGCAGTACTAGGCGGGGAAACATTTCCACCACCATTTGTTCCATTTCCTTGCAAAGCTTCTAATGAAACCGCTGCTGATACGTCACAATTTCCTACTACACCTGAAATTTTTCCAGAATCTGTGTATTGCCATGCTGTCCACTCTGTCCATCCACCAGCATCAGCAGGCGGCGTACTAGAGTATTTAGAAATCCAAAGTGGAATATCACTTAACCCGTTAATTCCAAACTCATTAATATACCAAACTCCTGTATATAACATGACATCTTTTCCAGTAGCCTGTTTCACATAATTTATGAAACTTCTTGCCCAATTAGATATAGCAGTACCAGTTAAATTACTATTACTCGGATCTATTGGTGATTCTAAATCTAGAACTGGCATTAAGTCTGTCTGATTGCTTTGTAATATGTTCACAAAATGTTTCGCTTCTGAAATTGCATCATTTAGTTCTGGATGTGCAAAATGGTATGCACCGATTAATACATTCGCATTTCGCGCTGCTTGTACATTTTGAACCAAGGTAGGATCAAGATTATTCACACCTTCTGTCGCTTTTGCATACGCCGCTGAAATACCGGATCCTTTCACTGCATTCCAATCAATATTCCCTTCCCAATGAGACACATCGATAAACGTAATATTTGAACTAGATCTATCTTGCATATAAAAGCTCCTATCAATTTTTTTCATTTCGTATACATACAATATGTACAACTTTATTAAAGGGTCACGACGTTTATACTATAGACATAAAGAGCAAACATATTTTATAAACAAAATAAAAAAGCCTTGTAATTACAAGGCTTTTTGTAAACTTCCTTTATTTTGTAGTAAATACATATTATAATACAACCCTTGTTCACTCAGTAATTCTTGATGTGTACCTCTTTCTACTATTTCTCCATCATGCATAACAAAGATTTGATCCGAATCTTGAATTGTAGATAATCTGTGCGCAATGGCTATCGTCGTTCTCCCTTTTCTCATTTGCTGTAATGCTGTTTGGATTGCATCTTCTGTTTCTGTATCAATATTAGCTGTTGCCTCATCTAATACTAATACTTTCGGATTCGTCGCTATCGTTCTAGCGAAAGCAATTAATTGGCGTTGACCACTAGAAAATGCAGCTCCTCTTTCTACTACTTCCGTTTCATACTGCTCTGGTAATCTTTCAATAAACGTATTGGCTTGCACAAATTGTGCCGCTTCTTTTACTTCTTCATCCGTAATTTCTTCATTATACATACGAATATTTTGTTTTACATTTCCCGCAAATAAAAATGCATCTTGCAATACGAGTCCTATTTTCTTTCTAATTTCTTGCTCTTCAAATCCCTCTAAATCTACACCATCTATTACAATATTTCCGGACTTAATATTATAAAATCGCATTAACAAATTCATAATGGTACTTTTTCCGCTACCAGTGTGCCCAACGAAAGCAACCGTTTGCCCTTGTTTCACGTGAAAAGATACATTTTTTAAAACATCACGTTTTCCATCATACGAAAAAGTAACATTTTTAAATTCAATTTCTCCATTAACAACTTGAGGATTTCCATCCCCTTTTTGAACTGGCGCTAAATCTTTCTCATCCATTAAATGAAATACACGTGATGATGAAACAAGTGCCTGTTGGAAAAATGATAATTTCATCATCATCTCGTTTACAGGCTGGAAGAAACGGTGTATATAGTTAACAAACGCATATAGAACTCCTACTTCAACAGGACTCTTCAGCGCATCAATTCCAAATAAACCAAGTACTAACGCAATTGCTATAATATGAACTAAATCCGTTGCTGGGCGTAAAAGTAATGCGTCTAACTTTAACGTCCGTCGCCCTGCACTATAATGTTTATTATTCACTTCTTCAAACTCTTTTCGCATACGCTTTTCTTGTCTGAACACTTGAACAATATTCATTCCTTGAATAGACTCATTTAACTTTGCATTTAACACGCTCAATTGATTACGTACTTCTAAATAAAAAGCTGCACTTTTCCGGCGATATAGCACCATAATTGCAAACATGATCGGAATTAATACGAGAGAAAATAGAGCTAGTTTTACATTTAATAAAAACATTGCTACTAAAATACCTATTAAAAAGACTACATTTTTGACAAATGTGGATAATACACTCACATAAAAATCTTTAATTGCTTCCGTATCATTCGTTATGCGCGATACAAGCGTACCAATCGGCGTACGATCAAAGAAACTTAATGACAACTTTTGAACATGATCATATACTTCAACACGCATATCTTGAACAATTTTAAAAGCGATATTTTGAAAATACAATAAGTCTAAATAAGTAAATAATACTTTTAATAAGTGAGCAATTAGATACACTACAAATAGAGTAACAAGTGCTGATTGATCAAAGTTACGTGGTACTAAATGTTCATCAAGAAATTGTTTAATTAAAAAAGGACCCATCATTTCAGTTACTGTTGCACCAACTAAAAAGATAAACGCTAAAGATAGCAACCCTTTATATGGCTTCATATAAGAAAGCAATCTACTTAAATCACTCTGCTTCTTCTCAGTCATCATACGCCTCCTTTCTCAACTAATGCTTCTAACTGCTGGCTCTCATACATCTCTTTATACCAACCGTTTTCTTCCATTAATTGCTCATGTGTACCTCGTTGCACAATTCTACCTTCATCCACAACAAGTATAAGATTAGCATGTTGAATTGCACTTAAACGATGAGCAGTAATAATCGTCGTTTTCCCTGCTCTTTCCCTCTTTAATGCATTTAAAATCGTTTCTTCCGTTTTTGCATCTACCGCTGATAAGCAATCATCTAAAATTAAAATTTCCGCATCCGTTAATAAAGCACGTGCAATAGAAATTCTCTGTTTTTGGCCTCCAGATAACGAAACGCCTCTTTCTCCTACTACTGTTTCATACCCTTCTGAAAATTGGAGAATATCATCATGAATACAAGCAATCTCTGCAGCTCGGGTAATTTCATTATATGTAGCATCCGCCTTTCCGAAGGCAATATTCTCCCCAATACTCGCTGAAAATAAAAAATGATCTTGCGGCACGTATGAAATGGCAGAACGGACACCGTAAAGTGTTACATCGCGAATATCCCGCTCCCCAACTTTTAATCCACCATTAAAATGATCATACTCACGAATTAGACATTTTAATAAAGTCGTTTTTCCAGCACCTGTACGTCCGACAACTCCTAGTGTTTCACCCTTCTTTAAATCAAAGTGAACATCTATTAGCTGTAACAATTCATTTTTCTTATATGAAAATGAATCAACCGCAAATGTAACATCACCGCTCGCTATTGTATGCACAGCATCTTCTCTATTTACTACATCTGATTTTTGAGAGAGAATTTTTTCTACACGGTCATACGAAGCACGCCCACGCTCCATAATATTAAACAACCATCCAAAGGCTAACATTGGCCAAACGAGGGTACCTAAATACGTTGTAAATGTAACGAGATCACCTACAGTTAATTCCCCTCTCACAACTAATACTGACCCGTAACATACTGCAATTAAAAAAGAAAATCCAACGATAAGTGAGATTGTCGGATCGAACAACGAATCAATACGTGCAACTAACATATTTTTATGTACAACATCTTCTGACTTTTTTCGGAATGCCTGCAAATCTTCTTTCTCTTGTCCAAGTGATCGAATTACCTTCATCCCACTCATACTCTCTTGCACTTTATCATTGATTTCCGAAAACGATTGCTGCGCTTTATGAAACCTTTTATGTAATAACGTTCCATAATAGTTTGTCGAAATCGCTACAATCGGCATTGGAATTAAGCTTAACAATGTTAACTTCCAACTAATTGTAAAACCCATCGCTACGAGTACACATCCCCCAACTGCTAATGAGTCAACCAGTGTTAAAACGCCCGATCCAGCAGTTTGTTGAATCGCCTGAATATCATTAGTCGCATGCGCCATCAAATCACCCGTACGACGTGATTGATAAAAAGATGGACTCATCTTCGTAAAATGTTCGTATAAATTCTTCCGTAATTGACGAGCTAGTTTTAACGAAGATCCAAAAATCATAATACGCCATAAATAACGTAATATGTACATAGTAATCCCTACAACTACTAACAAAATAACCCACTTCAACAACTTCTCAGATGTTAATGTTCCATTATTAATTTCATCTACTACAATACCTAGTACTTTCGGGGCTACAAGTTCAAGAAGCGCGACACCAAATAACATAATAATTCCGATTATGTACGCTCGTTTTTCTTGTTTAAAAAACCACGCTAAATTAATAAATACCTTCATTCTTCTCCTCCTCCCTTAAAATGAGCGATGTTTTCAGTTTACCAAAAATACAGAATTTTTAAAAGTTTTAAACGTTTTTAAAATCCAATAGGAAAGGGCACTCTTATCG
>Ga0102589_1003008_pt1 | contig 10982 bp, 14 predicted proteins | sample AraplaMF_Col_mLB_FD_76858 | JGI IMG/M metagenome (GOLD analysis project Ga0102589, IMG submission 76858) | Arabidopsis root microbial communities from the University of North Carolina, USA - plate scrape MF_Col_mLB | ecosystem: Host-associated > Plants > Roots > Endosphere | place: USA... | reverse complement strand
AAAAATTTTGTGGATGGAATCAAATTTGAAGATGTGAAAGATAAATATAATGTCAGTAGAAGAAAGATTGAGAAAATCGTTGAGCAAAATGAAACAGAGAAAGATCACATACTATTAATAAATCTAAGCAAAATTTCCTCATATCACTTGTCATTATGGAAAAACGATGTATTGATCAGCGGTGGAAACAATGCAGAAGGATTAAAGAACATGCAGAAGGTTTTATTTTACCAGTGCATGGGACAGGATCTCTATACAAGCAGGTATCCAGGAATGATCTTGGGATATACGTTTAGAGAAGTCGTCCTCACATTAGTTCATTTTGCAATGTATGGATGGGAGAAAGAAGAAAATATATTATATGATTTTATGACTCATCACTTCGGTGAACATTTAATAGATGCCAATGAAGAGGATAGACATATTTGGTTTTTGCTAGAGCTGTACTTGCAGTATAGAAATAAAACCATCATGGGAACGAATAAAAAATTGCATCTAGCTGTGAAAAATAAGTTTAAGGAAGCTGAACTGCGATGCGGCTCAATCCCTGAAGACCTGAATATTTATGATGAAGTGCTGGAACGTTGGTCGACTGGTGATTTAGAAGAAATAGAACATCTAATTTCGATAATGTCACAGTATCATTCTGCATTAGCTTCTGAAATCGGACAGCTAGGTGAATTTGGCGATTTCGGATACGGATTTTATCCTTTTGAAATCTTATTCTTGATCCATGTAAGGAAACAACTAGGGTTGCCAGTACCTACTCAATTCGATAATTTTCTGATGAATACTCCAGAAGCAAAAATGGTATTTAGAGAACGTGAGCCATACCCTGAGTGGGATCCCGTGCTTCAGATGATCGATCAATTTTATCGTAAAAACTACCCAGAATATATTCCTAACAAGCATGGAGAATTATTTCAATAAAAGGGAGGAAGCTAAGATGCCTGATCAAGGGATAGCGCAGATTATATTTCCTGATAGCAAGGATTTGGAAACATTTTTGAAGGAACAAGGAGGTTATGACTTACATGAAGACCTATTAAAATATGGATTGACAACGAAACAGTTTTTATACGTTGACTATAAAGGTGAGCAATACCAAGAAATTGTCAATTTTATTCTTGATTACGAATTTGCCCACCAAATTGAATTAGCAACACAAGAAGAACTTGAGAGATTAGAAGCATTTAATTATGAATTTTTACCCGATAAGATCAAGATGGCCAACAAAATACTGTCACCAAAGGGATATGGTCTGTTTTTATATCCAAATTCGGGCGACTTTTACGCATTATTCATTGGGAAAATAGAGAATATAACAAAAATCCTGCAAGAAGAGGTGTTGCTTGATGATAGAATTCCTTTTCAAGAAAGGTGTATCAAATATTATAGATAGACCTAAGGATTGTATGCCTTCACCCTTGAATCCGATCAAGATTTTCTTATAAGTTAATATCAAGATTGCATAACCATCTAGAATGTGCTATTTTTGGCCACGTACAATTTTAATAACACCATGTGTTACTACAAATGCATTTAAACTTTTCACCTCCTGAATTCGAAATAATAAAAATGTTTTGGATTTGGGAGGGTTGATAATAGAAAAATAAATTGAGAAATGTGCCTATTTTATTGGTTACTTGGACGCTGACAAAGGTACATGCTTAGTAAAGGAATTCAATGGCAACGTTAGGAGAACGTAGTGGCTATTGAATTTTTTATTTTTACAACTGTATTAGAAAGAAAAGCGTGAGAATTAGGCGAGATGATATTTTATTGAAAAGACATGGAAAGGACACAATAATAATGAACTCGTAAGTATTAATGTATTACTTGTTACCATATAAAAAGGTGTCATAATACTGTTACTACAAAATTTACAAATTTAATGCTACTTAAAACAGATGAATTTAAAGCACTTGATTGTCTACGAAAGGCAACGAGTGCCTTTTTAATAGATAGACATGCTATAGATTTTTAGAAATTATTTTTTATGAATTCAGGCTAACAAAAATTACTAGTATTATATAATTGAAAGTACATTAGCAAAAGGTGTAGAAATACTGCCAGATGGAAGTGTCGTTAGATCTGGAACGAACTATAGCGGGAAATTCCAAGAAGCCCATGATGCCTCAAAGGCGAGTATTCAGAGTAGGATCTCGAATTTGGAGAGTGGTGGGGTTAAGGGTACGGGTGAAGTTAATAGGCTTATTCCCGGTACTCCCGGAAAGGTGACAGGAGGAAGTTCTACAAAACTGGGGGAAAATATGTTTGAAGAAATGGGTTTGCCTAAAACTACAAAACGAACTCCTTATGAAGCGCAACATATTACTCCTAAGGAATTTAGACGTCATCCTGTATTACAAAAAATAGGCATGGACATGGACGATGCCTCAAATGGATTTTTTCTTCGAGTTCCAGATGCTGATGTTAGTGTAACTTCTAGACATAAAGGATATCACGCAGTTTATAGTAATTTTGTGAGGGGAAAATTGGATGAAATAGATATTAGGCAAGATATATCTATAATAGAAAAACAAGTTTTTGAATTGCAACAAAAGTTAAGACTACTTCAAGAAAAGGGATTACCACTATACATGAAGGGTAATTATCTTGAAAAAGAACTTAAAAGGATTAAAGAAATTGGATTGGAACAATACAAAATAGAAAGAATGGACAAAGAGGTTGCGCCCCCTGTATGGAAAAGAGGAGGAGGGGCAACAGTTGACCTTTGGGAAAGGTGGTATAATAAGTAATGAACTATGGTGAATTTAATAATTTAGTTGAAGAGGTAATTCAGTTCTCGAAAAAATTCCAGAGCGAACTTACTAATAATATTTCCAATGAGATTGTTATTATTAATGATATAAAAAAAGCAGAGCATTTAGCTTATGATGAGATTTTTGGCGAGGATGAGTATAATTGGAAAGATATCAGAGAATTGGAAATGAGTGAAGTTTGGGGTATTTATTACGCAATGCCAGAAAATGAAAAGCCTAAAGGATTGGAAGAATTATTAGAAATTATTGATGATAATGTGAGAAAAAGCTCATTTAAATATAGTATATTTTATAACGATGTTGTAGCTGACCTTACTAATTGTGCCATCAATAGAGCGATAAACGGAAAGAGTAGTTCCTTTGTTGAAGAATTGTTTGAGATATATCAACTCGGTGCTTTTCCTTGCGGTTGGGATGGGGATTATCCAGAAGGAAAAATTGTTGCGTTTAAATTGGATTAATGAAATTTGTCAAGACATACAGGGTACCATACTGTAATTATCAAATGATTGTACGTATAAGCCTAAAGTGACTAACGACTTATAAACTTAGAAAACACTTGAACTTAAAGCACTTGATTGTCTATTTGAGGCAACAAGTGCTTTTTTAATTGAAAGGTATTATAAATTTATAGAAATTATTTTTATGAATTAAAGCTAACAGAAATTACTAGTATTATATAATTGAAAATACATTAGCAAAAGGTGTAGACTCCGTATCCCCATTCGTTAAAGGTGTAGAAATACTGCCAGATGGAAGTGTTGCTAAATCTGGAACGAACTTATAGCGGGAAATTCCAAGAAGCCCATGATGCCTCAAAGGCGAGTATTCAGAGTAGGATCTCGAATTTGGAGAGTGGTGGGGTTAAGGATACGGGTGAAAGCTTACATAAAATAGAGCTGGGAAATAAAGATTTAGAAAACTTACGTAAGAAGTGGAATGTGCCAGGAACACATACTATCGCAGTAGGAGAAACAGATGTAAAAGGAATGGAAGGTATTAGATTTGAAGGTGGATCACCAAAGGTCAGAAAAGAAGCTGGCCTACCAAGTTTGGATGAAATGTATCCAAATCGTGAAATTAAAGCGCCTTATAGTAGGGAAAGAAGAGGTCATGCCCAGTTCATGGATTATGCAGAAGAAGGTGTAATAGCTGAATTTGAAGATGCTGTAAAAAAAGCAGGTCTTAAACCAGAAGGTGTGAAGGGGACACTATACATGCATCAATCTAATCCAAATGGAATTTGTAATAAATGTACAAAGGGTTTGTTTGACTCTGTTCCAGATGATAAAAGAGGAATATTTAAGAAATTGACGGAAATGTATCCAAATTTAAAAATTAAAGTATCAACTGAAATAGATCCAAGCTTACAATACCCAAGAGATACATTATCTTTTGAGGTAATAAATGGATTGATAGAAAGTGTGGTTAAAATAAGAAAATAAGTGGGGAATGATGGTCATGGATTTTATTAATAAGCTCAATATAGAGGCCAAAGTTGCATTAGGATTGATAATAGCAGAAAATATGTTTAATATGATAAATATGGATGAAGATGGATATAAAACTGGTAGAGAAGCGCTAAATTCCTGCTGGAAGTGGCTTGAAGGTGAAAAAATTGATGCTGATGATTTGTGTAACTATATAGACAGCGAAGATTATATAGATGTAGCTGAATTTGCGAACGAAGAAAAAGATGCACAAAAACAGTATGCATGGTATTCAGTATTAGATGCTGTGTCTTATACAATTTATCAAGCGTATAAAAAGGAAAAAAGAAAATTCGTTCCTCAAGTGGTTGAAATAATTGATGATGAAACATTAAGAATATTAAGTGAAAACGCGATAGAATCTGGTTATTTTAAGGTTGAAAGTTTAAATAATATAAAAAAATACCTATTAGAAAATTACTCATTAAGCGGTAGTGTCGAAACCGGTAATTATATAAAAAGGGATAGCTTGCCATTAATTTAAAAACATAAAAAGTAATCTTATCCATTTCAAGTAGATAATATTAAAAAAACTAAGCAGCTACGATAGTTTGGAAGAGTCAATAAAAAAGAATTTAAAGATAACTATGAAAGTAGGGTGTATGGTAATGAAGCTGTTAGTGCATATGGTAATAACATGATGAGACATTACACCAACTTGAAAACTATCATAGATGATAAAATAATTGTTACTTTATAATGCACCAAATGGTGTGACTTAATAAGCGGTAATTGGTAACCCAGTTATCGCTTTTTGTTTTAACTAAGGGAACAGGTAATACTGTAAAAGATGTAGATTCAAAAGAACTTTTACCAAATGAAGGGGACATAGGAACGTATAAAGATCTAATTAAAGCAGGATCACCTGGTGATGACATTACACCTCATCACATGCCTTCAAAAGAATTCTTAGTAAGAAAACTGGAATGGGATTCTAAAAAAGCTAAAAATGACGGTATGGCAATGAATGTAGAACAACCGAAAACAGGTGGAAGACATAGAAGGGCTGAGACATACGGTCGAAATATGACTAATGAGGAGAAAGCGTACTACTATTCTTTAGAGTCGCGTGATGCTCTTGCTTTTGATTTGTTGAATTTGAGAAAAATATACATAGAATAAAATGTATATAAAGAGATCCTCCCAAATTTGAGAGAGTATGCTAGACAAGCAAGAGAGGATTATTATAAAAAAGAATTAAAGAAAGAATGATGATTTACTTTACTAGTCTATAATAGTAGGAACATTTTAGTTTTCAATTTTATTTGTCTTATGTATTTCAATAATATTTAATTTTATGTAACTACTCAGCCACTCTATAAAAAATCGACTGAAAAGCATTTTTTTAAATGGTCGAGAGGGACTGGCCATACATAGAAGCGGTTAGGGCCTATTTCTGCCACGCGTAAAGTTTTAAAACATAGAAAGAAAGCGAAGTGTATGTCCATTTTTATCTTCATGGCAGAAATCTATATGATGAAAAATGAGTACCTTTTACCAAACTTGTAAATGAAATATATGGCTGAGCAGTTACAATTTTATTAATTTTTTTAAAAGGAGAAGTTTATATGGACAGCAAATCTGAGATCAAGAGATTATATAGTTGTAGATTTTAAAAAAATCAATCGGAATGTGAAGAGTTTGACAGTGTATTAGAAAGCTTAGCAGATTGTGATGATGAGAAGCTTATTAAAGAGTTGTGTATAGTATTTGAGGATGAAACACAAGAGGAAGAAGTTATGTTTGGTCTAGTTCATTTTATTGAAGATTTTGAAATGGGAAAATATCTAACAGAGATGCCTAAAGCTTTACCAAAAATGGTTGAGAGTGCAAAAGAGTGGGCAATGCTACTAAACATAAGAATTTTAAATAATGATTTATATAGAAGTGAGTATGCTAAAATTCTTGTAGGAATGAATCATGATATAAAACTAACAGTAATCAATTTGCTTAATGAAATTATTTCTGACGATCCTAAAAGATTCGAGGGCGTTGCTAATGAAATTCTTAGCGAGCTAAAAGAAGTTGATAGAAAATAACTAATGGTGAGGAAGGGTTATTATGGAAAGCTCAAAAATAATTTTATGTATACCAGGGTTATGGAAAAACAGAAGTGAAATTGTTGAATTAGTGGCAAGACAAAGTGAAGGATATATTTTTGCAGGAAATAGTATTGGTAAGCTTGGTGAACCAATAGGATTTTTTGAAGCCGAGATTTATGGGTATGATGAACATTTGGCGGAAGCTTTCGAGATTGCAGGGAATGGTAAATTTACAGAAGAGCAACTTGATTGTATTAAAAACCATTTTTTAACTGTATATTTAGTTGGAGAAGGCGGATCTATTGATAAAATAGTAAAGATACTTGAAGTTGGGAATGTACTTTTAAAGGCTGGTGGACTTGGGGTTAAAGTTGAATCATCAGGTACTGCAAATACAATTGAAGAGTGGGCTAATATATATAATACAAATGATACAGTGGATTTATTTCAGGCATTTGTAACAGTAGTAGAAGAAACAGATTTTTACTACACATGTGGAATGCATTGTTTTGGATTACCAGATGTTATTGCTTTTAAAAATCAAATAATAACACAATATGCTCAAGATTTGATGCGGATTTTTTGCTTATACAATCTTATTGAGCAGCCTAAATTAGAAAATGGTTCTACGTTTAGTATAGATGAGAACAGTCCGAGTTTTATTTTAAGGTATGCTGAGTGTAGGCATTTTCCAGAAGATAATATATTTTATAATAAATATGGTATATGGGCATTAGTTAAAAAAAATACTTAAGTTTATTATGAATTGTACTCTATAAAATGGCCAGTTTAATAAAAAAAAATTTGAGAATATGAACTAAAAATGACTTTGGGATGTTAATCCAAAGTCATTTTTTATATTTATGCTATTGAGGAGTGCAAGCCAAAGGTTATTAGATTATAATTTCAATTTGAGGCGTATAAGAAAGAGAATCGGGAAAGTAACATGTCTTATGAGACCTATCAAAAGAGAAGATTAGACAGCCGTGCATTTAACTATGACTCAATCAAAGATCAACATGAACATAAGGAAGTTTGGCGTGATGAGGGGATACTGGGCACGACGCTATTGTTAGCTGGGTCTACAGTGTTCTTTCCACTAGCTGGTGCAGCATTATTTGCCTTTACAGCGAGTGTTGGTGTAATGGAAGTTTCCGGTGCAGTAATGGGAAAAGATTGTTGACACAACGGAAACTTGACACAAATGAACGTTGGTTACGCGATGTGTTGGGGGCGTAGATGTAGCACCTGTATCTAAAGGATTGCATGCATTTGGAAATGTCACAATTATGAAGGAAAATATAGATATGATTTAGTTTATTCAAATGATGAAGAACTATTACCGGATGATATTTTTGATTTATGGTTTGAGGAAGTGGAGAAAAGTAATTGCTAAAGTGAACCTTGATGGGCTGTATGCCTCTCAAGGTTTTTATAATTTTATACTGAAATTAAAAGCTTATAGTAAAAAGCGAAGCGTACGGGTGAAGTGAGGAACCTAGATAACGTTCCGCGAATTGATGAAATTGAAGTAAACTGTAATTATAAAACTAAATTCGATTCAGAAGAATTTGCAAGACAGTTAAAGGATCAAGAAAAAGGTATGAATGCATTAACTGTATATGAGTACCAGCAAAATCGGAAGCGATTTATTGATGAAGGTAGAGCAATAGAAGGAGATGCAGCACAACAAGCAGCTAGTTGGTTGAAAACACAGGTAGCACTTCATAATCCGGATCAAATAGCAGGGGGGAATCCGTTGCATATTGGTGGGCTGGGAGATAAAAGGATAAATTCTTCACTAGGTAGTCAATGGCGGTATAGAATTGATATTGTTGATGAACAAATCAAGGAATTGAAAACAGTTTAACCTTAGAACAACGGAAAAGTACGTATTTAAATGTTAAATTTACATAGTAAAGGAGGAATGTCAATTGAGTATTTATAGTGATTTTAAAAAAAATAGTAAAGTAGAAGAGTATACAATAAATAAGTATAAAGAATACCTTCCTAAAGAATTGATTGAAGCATGGAGAATTTATGGCTATGGGACTTTTATGGATGGCTATTTAAAAGTAATAAATCCGGATGATTTTAGTTCTTTAGTAAGTGACACATACTTAAGGAGTAAAGGAACGATTCCTATTTTTACTACATCTCTGGGTGATATTATACTTTTTGAGAAAGATGAAAATCAAGAGTCGTATATAGTGATGATTAACTATCGGAAAGGTAAAACAAAAGTGCTAGCCTCAAAATTCTCCTTGTTTATTAGATTTTTAGAGGAAGAAGCATTTAAACAAAGGGCATTAGGTTGGTTACCTTATCCAGAGGCAATAAAACAATATAATGAACCAGAGTATGAAGAATGTTTTGGTTATACACCTTTACTAGGGCTTGGTGGAGAAGAAAAAGTAGAGAATTTAAAAAAGGTGAAATTGAAGGAACATATTCTAATTATTACTGAGTTTATGGGCCCTGTCCAATAATAGAAGAAATAACTAAAAAGAACTTAGGTAAACATAAAAAACGTAGAAATAATTACTTTCTACGTTTTTTATTATATCAATTTGATTTTCTTTCATAGTGGCCCCTCATGCCTCGAATCGTTGCCGTACCTCTATATCTTTTATTACTTAGTAATTTAAGATATGCGCTTTTCTTATCAAGCCCTTACGGGCTCAATGTATATTTAACATTGCGGGTGCTTTTTTCTTTGCTATATAAAAGTTATATAATAAATAAGAAATTTAACCACGCGGACAATTGTCATCCTCATATCTCACACATTGATTCATAATTAAAATATTTAAACAAGCGCTTGTTTAATTTCCCATAACTGTTTTCTTCATCATAAGTAAAAAAATATAAGAAAATTTCATTTACATATATTCAAGAATTATAGTTAGTTATAACGCAAAATTCATTTTCTTATAGTTAATTAATCTTAAGCATAAATATATATCTTTCTGTAAGAATCCTATACATTCTTCTCTATATACCTATGTATACATTTTACTAATTTATTATGATATAGATATTGATTTAAAATATTTTTTAAAAAATATTAAATTAAGATTTTTAGGGGTTTGAAATATTTGTTCATTCCTTTTCCTGAATTCACATAATTTTCAAATATTAAAAGTGCGTATGGTGAGATTTGTTATATAATGAAATCAAGCCATATGTAAGATGGTTTCCCGGTTACGAGTAATGAGATAGTTAGATTCACCTTTTATACATTATCTGAAAAAGAACTTGTAGGAATCCCTACAAGTTCTTTTTTTTTTTCATTTTAAATAACCTAGAATTGATCTTTAAAAGAAACTAAACATATTAATTGAGGAAATTTGTTATTACACCGTCTTCAACATGTTTTTTGAACTCTTTTTCATTCACCTTATTAGTTTGATAAACTTTCTATACGGAGTTCATCCGAGATATATGTAATTTTGAGTCATAGTTTGTATTTTATCTCCATTATCCGATTATCGTGTAACAAAAAGGGATTGTAATAATAATGTTGCGGATTATTTTTGATACAGTATTTTGTTACAGCAAATTTAACAGTTAGGATATTTCATATTTCTAAATACAAAATGTAACAGAACCTAATGAAAACTTTATATTTTGTTACATTAGATGGCGTGTTATAATGAGTTATCGTTAACTTTAAGAGAATCAAATCTACATATAGGAGGAGTCTAAATGAATTTATCTCATGAAAAAAACCTAGAACTTATGATGCATATTATTACTTTATTATCTTTCATCATTCTCACTTTTTTTAGCATTACAATTTTTTATATACCCTTAATTTTTTATTTCATATTCAAATCAAAAGAACTTCGTATAATTGCTATTGAAACAGCTGTTTATCAGTTATTCACTTGGATTATTGTATTGATTTGGAATACTTTTGTAATGAGGACTTTAATGTTTTCTATGTTCCATTCCGATATGAATGTGAGTAATATATCCATGATATTGTGGACAGCCCCAATTTATATAATCCTAACTATTTTATTAGTTTTCGGGCCTTTTAAAGGAATTTTATATGTATTACAAGGGAAAGATTTTCATTATCCTATTATCTCCAAATGGATTAGCAAGTAAAAAATCAATAAAGAAGAATCCAGCGAATTATGGATTCTTCTTTATTTTGTATTTAGAAACAATATCATCAAATACTTAAAGATAAATTTAATATTTTTTAGATAAACAACATGAAGGAAGTTAAGCATAAGCTTTTATGGCTCGCTGCTCTCTCGTTTGTAGAAAAGTCAGGGGTACTTGTATTTTTCACTTTTTTCTTAAACATGTTTACTATTTATAAATTAAATGTTAGTTTTACAAAACATACAAAATGTTAAACTTACAGAAGCCATTGATATCATGCGCAAATGCTGATATCAATGGCTTTTGGTATAGATATGTAGTAATCATTCTTTTAAATAATTAAAAGGCATAAGCTCAGTTTTACTTTTTACCAGTAATATGCTCTTAAATTTATCTTTCTTGTCCATCTGTTTGATTGGCTTGGAATTCCATTTTTAGCGCAATACTATCCCCTTGGAACACGTTCTGATCTGTGCCGTTGTCTTCAAATACAAACTTTATCCAAAACCAATCCATTTTCCCAGGTTTTAATCCCCCTGTTTCAG
>Ga0102589_1005531_pt1 | contig 10986 bp, 13 predicted proteins | sample AraplaMF_Col_mLB_FD_76858 | JGI IMG/M metagenome (GOLD analysis project Ga0102589, IMG submission 76858) | Arabidopsis root microbial communities from the University of North Carolina, USA - plate scrape MF_Col_mLB | ecosystem: Host-associated > Plants > Roots > Endosphere | place: USA... | reverse complement strand
TATTCTGTTTTACCAACAGCGAGCGATATCGACTTAGCACCGTCGTATTCATAAAATTTACAGATGTATTCTAAATCGGACTCTGTAAAACAACTACCTTGTGAAAAATGATACAAGGGATTGAAATGAAGACGCCCGTATCTGTCGTAATTAATGCTTTCGTTTGATGTCGTTAATTTATCCGGCTTCATTGGTTACTACCTCCACTCCCATATCCTTCATGAAATGCTTTTACTTCCTCGATTGCGTCAAATAGCCCTGCTACTCGTTTTTCTGTAAGCTTGAACGAGAATGGCTTCGTGGATAGTTTCGTTAGCTCACTACTTTCCTGTTCGTACAATTCTTCTATATGAGATATAAGGTTTTCTCTTTCCTTTGTGAGCCTCGCTTCAATCTCTGGGTACTCGAGCAACTTACCTAAGTTTTCAACAGCAATATGAGGTCGAGTATCGTATTGGCTTTGTGACTTGTCTATAAAGAGCGATTCACGTCCATTTTCATCCATTGCATATACTGAAAATGGTTCTCCTGTTTGTTTGTAATGTATTGATAGGACGGATAATTTCGTACCTTTTACGTTGATTACTGCTTTCATTCTTATAACCTCCTAATAGATTGGTAGATTTATTTTTGACGTACTGCTTCATCTTTATTAATTGCATTGCTGATTAAAGCTAAACGTTTCTCAACCGGTAATGCTAACCACTCTGCCACTTTGATTTTCGCTTAGTTCATCTACCCTTTAAAAATTGTGTAAAAATTGTCTTCCAAAAACTGCGACATCTTAGATGCTAAGAAGCTCCATTTTTCACCTTTAGCTTTTGGGTAATAAACAAATCCACCTTGCGAAACATCTAACTGTCTTTTGAATTTTTGCGGATACAGTACATTCTCTTTAATCCATACTTGCTTTTTCCCAATACGATTTTCTAAATCAACCATTGTCCAATAGACACCATGCAGGGAATGAGTTTGTAATTCTTCGTATTCAACTCGGTTGATAAGCACATAATTATCAGGTACGGGGACAGTTAAATTAACTTGAAGCTGTTGCATTTAACCCACTCCTAACAACTTTTGAATCTTCTCTTTACCACTTTCGCAATAGCGGAATGACTCAACTTGTTTATTTCTGTATCTTGCTTTATCTAAAGCGAAGTAGCCATATTCGTCTGTTTTAAGGTTATGAGCGTTAGCTAGTTTCCCAATTTTTTGAGCAGAAACACCGAACATTCCACCTAATTCTGTAACTGTATATGATTTTTCAACTTCTGGACGATGCTCTATTTCTTTGTCTCCTAAAACTTCCAATCCATTTATCTTAAATAGTTCAATAGCAATTGGAGATAAAGTTTTATTTTTCTTCATGTCCAAGATTAATTTTGCTTGTCGTGTACGACTGTTGCTCAACATTACCTCAGTACGCATAAGTTGGATTTCCAACTTTGCATCTTCTGATTGAGGTTGAATAAATACCTCGTCACCCTTACGTAACACTTTCAAAGTTTTATGAACAAACGCTCGAGATACTTTTGCTTTAGGTTGTTTAGATAACATCGTTACTTCGTATATGCCATCCTCTGTATAAATCATGGTATCACGTAGTTTTCCGTCAAGAGCGGACAATTTGCCCGTAGTTGAAAACTCTATCTCTTTCAAATATTCATTGCGTTGGACAATTTTCTCTACACCGCTTTTATCTGCATACCCAAGAGCTTTGGCAAGTTGGTTATTAGTCATAAAAACATCACCGTTTTCATTCTGCCAAAAATCACACGCTACCTGAATAAACGTTTCGCTTTTCACGATTTGTAATTGCATTTGAAAATACCTCCTTTTATTTCGTTATTGATAAACCATAAAAACAAAGGATTGCATTAAACTTAATTAAACAAAGCTGTTTATTTATTCACTCCCACGAAAGTTGTTTTATCACATTCATTTATAATGATATTTTTTTTATCACAAACAGCAAAAAAAATTGACATCAGACATTTTATCTTTTATATTAAATATAGATAAAAAAATTATCAACAAAATTATTCGAATAGTCTACAAACTTATTCTTCTACTTTTTTATAGAAAACTTGAACAATAAATCCCTGCCAGGAGAAATGTTTTATTTTCAATTCTTTTTTAATTTAAAGATAAGTAGTAGAGATTCCTAAATATTGTGAAACAACTTTTAGTATGTCAATAGACTTTACATATATCGAGAGAAGCATCTACCTTTTTTGGTATATATTTCATCCACTTATGTATCTCCGATTATATATGATAATTTTTTTGAAGTCAACATAAAATGATGATAAATTTCTTATCAAAGGAGTTATTAATATGAATTTAAGCGAAAGATTAGTGTCTTTACGCGAAAGTAAAAGATTTACTCAGCTAGACGTTTCTGAGAAGTTAGGAATAAAAAGGGCTAGATATAATGCTTGGGAACAAGGCTTATCCCAGCCAAATATAGAAATGCTAAAAAGTATTGCTGAACTTTACAACATTTCGATAGATTATCTAATCGGTAAAAGCGAAATGGCAAATGCAGAAATTGAACGCATGTCATCTATAGACCAAGACATTAGAGTTATTCAACGAGCAGCATTAGAAATGACACCAGAGCAAAGAGAAAAAGCAATTGAAATGTGGGATGTTTTATTTAAAGACGTAATTTCAAACGCTAAGAAACAAGAAGGTGTAAATAATTTTGAAAATGACCGAGAAGAAGATTGATTTTGAAAAAGCAAAAAAAGCAGCAACAGAGTTATTAGAAATTCATGATATTGTTGAGTTTCCAATTGATCTCCTTTCTATTTTTGAGGATTACGACAACCTAAGAGTTATTACTTATAAAGAAATTATGGATAGTTGTGGAATAACAAGAGAACAAGTAATTAAGAATTGTAAGAGTACTGAAGGGGCTCTTAGTTTTAATGTGAATTTAGATGAATATATTCTTGCTTATAACGAACTAATCACTAGTAAAAGACCTAAAGAAATGATTTATTGGACATTATGTCATGAGTTTGGTCATTATATTCTCCAACATAACAAAGAAAAAGGCGTTGAGATGATAAGTAGAAAGGTATTACAACCTAACGATAGAGATCCATATGAGACAGAGGCTAATTTTTTTGCCCGTTTCTTTCTAACACCGCCTTCGATTATTGCTACAGCAAATTTGGATGATGCTAAAAAAATTTCTTCGTACTTTGGTGTATCATATACTTCTGCAAAAATTACAAGAAAATATATAGTAGACAGCATAAACAAGGGGATAAAATTTAATGTCCCAGAAATTTTAAAGACATGCTATTCTAAGTTCGTTAAACGTATAAGTTACGGAAAAACATGTGTTAAATGTAATAGTTATTTTGAAATTGAAAAACTACATAATTGTTTAATTTGTAATGGAACAGTCTTTAATAAATTAAAAAAAGGGGATAATCCAATGGCGAAATATTTGAGCATTGAAGTGGACCACAAAGGGAGAGCTAAAGTTTGTCCACGCTGCCAAAATGAAGAATTAGATTATGAAGGAAACTACTGTAATGTTTGCTCAGCTTATTTGGTAAATGAATGTACAGATTTATATGACGATGACCCATTCGGGAATCAAAATCTTCTAGTAAAATCTTGTGGAGCTACATTATCCGGAAATGCTCGTTATTGTCATAAATGTGGTAATCCTTCAGCATTTTTGAGTAATAACTATTTAAATGAATGGAATCATAGAACACCAATAAGCGATGATTTACCGTTTTAAAATACATAGAGCAGACTTAAATGTCTAGCTCTTTTCTTATACAAAAGTAAAGGAGGATTTTTATTTATGGCTAGTTTTAGTAAGCGCGGCAGTACATGGCAGTATATGATTAATCACTATGTGGATGGCAAAAGAAAGCCTATTTCAAAAGGTGGTTTCACTACTAAAAGAGAAGCGCAAATAGCTGCTGCAGAAAAAGAATTGCTATTAAAAAAAGGTAATCCGGTAATTGTAAAAGAAAAATCATTTGCGGAATATTTTAATGAATGGATCGAATTATATAAATCCAACAAACACATCAACACTTATAACCGTTATTCTAATTCTTCAGAACGTGTTAAAGAATATTTCAAAGATAAACCTATTCAAAAAATAACTCGAGCAGATTATCAATTGTTTTTAAACGAATATGGTAAAGGTAAATCAAAGGAGACTGTTAGGAAGCTTAATACACACATAAGAGCTTGTGTAAAAGATGCAATTGATGAAGGATATATAACAATAGATTTCACCCGCAAAGTGGAATTAAACGCTACAAATAGTGCTAAAAAGAGCGAAGACAAGCACTTGAATTATAATGATAGTGTTAAATTATATAATGAATTATTTAATCGGTTGTCGCCTTCCACAAGTACCTACCATTTAATTTTATTAGGACTAGTGTCAGGTCTTCGATTTGGTGAATTAGCTGGACTAACTATAGATTGTTTCGATTTTAAAAATAACCATATTAAAGTTTACAGAGCATGGGACTACAAAAGAGGAACTGGATTCGGGCCATTGAAGAATGAACAATCAGAAAGAAAAATTTCCGTAGATAAGAAAGTTATGAATGAATTTAAAAAGCTGATATTAGCTCTTCCTGAAAACGAAAATAATTTAGTTTTTTATAGACAGTCAGTCATTAAAACAGTTACAAATGAAGGTGCTAATAAATTATTGCGTAAAACATTAGATGCATTAGAAGTGGATCATATATCAATACACGGTTTACGGCATACCCATGCTAGTGTTTTGATATATAAAGGTGCTAACATTCATTCTGTTTCTAAACGCTTAGGACATTCTGATATTCAAACAACACTTGATCATTATTCGCATGTATTAAAAGAAATGGAAGAACGTGATGAAGAAATAGCAATCAATGTTTATTCATCCTAATTTCTTTGTTCACCATGTTTACATTTTGTTTACCCAATTTAAATTTTATAAGTTATTCTATGCGATTTTCAATATGTATCAATGAATGAAAAAACGCTCAAAACCTAGTAGTTATAAGGCTTTAAGCGTTTTTCTTTTCGGTTGAAAATCAACCTTTATTTTGTTATAGACGTCCCAGGAGGGATTCGAACCCCCGACCGACGGCTTAGAAGGCCGTTGCTCTATCCTGCTGAGCTACTGAGACATGATGTTATTATTTATGTAGTCCAAGTAAGGACAATATTTATTATATGTCCTTTATATCATAATGTCAACATTAATTTTACTATGTAGGCAAGGTTTGCCTCAATATTGATATTATATGATTTCCTGTATCCCATTATGCCCTCCTCATCTCCACTTTTGCTAAAATAATGAAAAGTAATAAAACTGGAGGAAGCAATATGTTTAAAGATTTAGTAGTCGTCGTAACTGGTGGTGCACAAGGAATTGGCAAAGGTATTGTGCTTGCGTATGCACGAAATGGTGCCAATGTAGTTATTGCCGATGTAAATAAAGAATTAGGACAGCAATTAGAAATGGATTTACTTGCGCAAGGTCATTCTGTTCTTTTTGTTGAAACAGATGTTACAAAAGAGCAGGACATCGTTTCTTTAATGCAAAAAGTAGTTGATCATTTTGGTACTATCCATATTTTAATTAATAATGCGGGTAAATTTCAACATAAATCTCTTTATGATTTAACATTGGATGAATGGAATGATATGATTCAAACAAATTTAACTTCTTTCAGCGGGTATCCACACCCGCTGAAAGAAGTTAAAGCCTCCGGCGGATGTCACGGAATCGGAAAAGAGTTCTTTGTGCAAGCACAAAGCCGATTCCGGACGCAATTATGCGAGGCATAATTGATTGAGTGTCTTTTTATGTTCAAGGGAGGCTGCAAAGGTTATGCGAGCAAATACCAATGGCGGCTCAATCGTTTCTATAGCCTCTACACGCGCAGAGATGTCTGAGCCCCATACTGAAGCCTACGCAGCAACAAAAGGCGGTATCGTGGCATTAACACATGCTTTAGCGCGTTCCTTAGGTCCAGATAATATTACGGTTAATTGTATTTCGCCTGGTTGGATTGAAACAGGTGATTATGAACAGCTCCGTAAGAATGATCACGAGCAGCATTTATCGGGACGTGTAGGCGTTCCAGCAGACATTGCCCAGGCTTGCTTGTATTTAACTTCTTTTAAGCAGGTGTCCAAACACCCGCTGAAAGAAGTTAAAGCCTCCGGCGGATGTCACGGAATCGGAAAGGAGCTCTTTGTGCAAGCACAAAGCCGATTCCGGACGCAATTATGCCAAGGCATAATTGATCAAGCCCAACAAATAATTTCGTCACAGGCATTAATCTAACAGTTGATGGTGGGATGACTAAAAAAATGATGTATGAAGAATAGCCATATTCACTCCTTTCATAAAATTGTTCTTTCATATACAGAAATACCTCGGAGTATTCTACATTAGGAAGAAAATTAGAAGGAGTGGAAATACATTGTACCCATATTCAAATGTATATTTCGCAAGTCCCTTAAGCACTCTCTATAAAGGCTCTTACACAAACTATACTGCACCCGTTCGCCATTTTTTACAGCCGCAGAAAGATTATCGTCGCTGTATTAGTAAGGCTGAATCGGATTTTATGGCAATGAATCGTATATTATGGATGGAGCATGTCAATTGGACGAGGATGACGATTATTAGTATTGTCTTTGGCTTACCTGATTTGCCCTTTGTACAAGAACGACTGTTACAAAATGCGACTGACTTAGGTAATTGTCTACGTCCATTTTACGGCGACCAAATTGCTGACCGTTACGCTGAGCTGATAAAAGAACATCTTCTTATTGCTGCGCAGTTAGTAACTGCAGCTACCAAAGGAGATACAGCAACAGCGGATGCAAAGGAAAAGAAATGGTATCGTAATGCTGACGACATTGCAGTATTTTTGAATCAAATTAATCCATACTTGAGTGTTGAGGAAGTACAAAAAATGTTCTACACGCATTTAGCTTTAACAAAAAAAGAAGCCGTGACTATGATCCAAAAAAACTATCAAGAGGATATTCAAGTTTTTGATGACATTGAAGCAGAGGCACTTACTATGTCGGATATGATTGCAAGCGCCATTGTAATGCAATTTTGTTATCTCTTTAATTAGCGTTAATAAATCTTTTTGTTTTCCAAAACTGGTGAAAAAATTTTAGCCTCTTTACTCTTTGAATAATGAGCAATCGGTTGAATGCCTTGTATAGATTCCTTCACAAATGGAGCTAATGTATTGCTTTCAATATTAATATTGACTCGTTGTAGCTGCCATGGCATATGATCTATATCTATGCGAACCAGAGAACTCTTCCACTTTGACCAAGAATGATAACGTTCCACTAACCATTTTTCAAAGGTAGAACTAGTTATTTCACTATCAGTCGGTTGATATGAAATTTTCAACCTTTCGTCCTGTGCACCGTGATATAAACTTGTAAAAGAAAAATTGTTCTCTTTTTGTTTTAAAGCTATTTTTGAATGACGATATGATAAACTGCCCATTGTAGCTATTTGTACAATAAAACGATTCGTAACATCTGAATTAAAGAAATAGACTCCTTTCATGCCGTTATATGTAACATATGTCCGAACATTAAGCTGCAAATGGGAACCTACTCCTGGGAATGGTGGTAGAAATCTTAATCGTTGTCCTTTTACTTTAAAAAGGACAGCACTAAGCCAAGCGTTATTTTCATAGAGATCTAGTTGTAATTCTTGCGGAATGTACTGCTCTAAATCCTTAGGTGATACCGGCCAATGTAGAAACAACACATCTTGCCATATTTGTGTCATAATCCACGATTTATTCCACATAAAATAACTCCTTTCTGTAGTTAAGTTCTTTCCTACAAAGGAGTTATTCAAACGAAAATGTCTATTTTTGTTCTGAATCTAACGTTTCATTTTCAACATATCGATAATATAAATTGCGCAGTTCAGATTCTTTATAATTTCCTAAATGACTTTTATATTGTGGATGCACCAAAATACCATGATCTCGAAGTTGCTTCACAAACCAACCTTTTGAATACTTATGCACTGTACTCATTCTCCTTCACTAATACTCATACATAGCGTATGCTCAGGAATTTTTGTAGTGACATTTTTTCAAAATAAAAAAACGAAGAATTTATCCTTCGTTTTCGTGTTATTAAAAACTATTACGTCAATGAAATTAAAATTTCATATTCAGCTATGGCTTTTCTGTAAATCGAGGGGTTGATTTCCGTTCCGACTGGGCGCTTTTATCGCTGCCGCTTCGCTTTCGCGCAGAAAACAATTGTTGCTGTCGCTTCGCTTTCGCACAGAGCAAAGCTTCCTGGGGGCGGTCCGATGAGCCGCTGATCCCCAAGGAGTCGCCCAGTCTCCACTCCAATCAACCACTTTACTAAGCATGTACTCAAATTCACCGTAATAAAATGAAGCTTCAGTAAGATGCATTTTTGTGTGAAAGCCAACCGTTTACCGGCATTGTTATCCATGCCCGGAAATCACCTTCGATAAAAGTAACTCAACACCTACAAAGATTTCCTTCACAATTGTACTTTTAACTCATGTGCCACAAAATGTTCGATATGGTTGATTAGATGGTGTTGGTAATGTTGTATACTCCTGCTGCTCTTTACAATGTGAAAAAGGTTGAGCAAGAGCATCCAGTAATCGCTCCATTACGCTATAGTCTCCTCGTTCAACGGCAGCCTCTAATGCTTCTTCTACACGGTGATTTCGTGGAATAACCGCTGGATTATGATTACGCATTAATTGTTGAGACATGTCTTTTGTTTCCTGCTGTCTTTCTAGTCTTGCGAGCCAATTCTTATGCCATTCTTTAAATTCATTTGTACTAAATAACGTTGATTCATCAAATTTATCGAAGGTTAATGCGATAAATGTGTTCGTATAGTCTGCTTGATGCTGCTGCATTAACTTTAGAAGCTCTTCAATGAGTGACCCATCCTGATCTTCTTCGTTAAATATCCCAAGCTTTGCTCGCATACCTGTTAGCCAGTTTGCATAATACAGCTCAGGATATTGCTTTAGAGTCTCTTGAGCTAAGTGTATAGCTTCTTCCTGATCTTCATGGATTAACGGTATTAATGATTCAGCAAATCGTGTTAAATTCCATCCTCCGATATTAGGTTGGTTACCATACGCATAACGGCCTTGTCGATCAATAGAGCTAAATACTGTTGCTGGATCATACGTATCCATGAAAGCGCAAGGTCCATAATCGATCGTCTCACCACTAATGGTCATATTATCTGTATTCATGACTCCATGAATAAAACCAACTAACTGCCACTTTGCAATGAGAGATGCTTGTTTCTTGATAACTTCCTGTAGTAGGGTTAAATAACGATTTTGAGCTTCATCAGCATTAGGAAAGTGACGTTCCAAAGCGTAATCCGCCAAAGCTTTTAGCTCATCCTCATTGCCAAAGTTCGCTGCATATTGGAAAGTTCCCACTCGCAAATGACTACTTGCAATACGCGTTAAAACTGCCCCTGGAAGCTCTGTTTCACGAAGGATCATTTCACCTGTCGTCACGATAGCTAAACTTCGAGTAGTTGGAATGCCAAGTGCATACATGGCTTCACTAATAATATATTCACGTAGCATTGGACCTAGTGCTGCTCTGCCATCTCCTCCACGGGAATAAGGTGTTCTTCCTGAGCCTTTAAGCGCTATATCAAAGCGTTCATGAGCTGGTGTTAGTTGTTCACCTAATAACAGCGCTCTTCCGTCTCCGAGCATATTAAAGTGACCAAATTGATGACCTGCGTAAGCTTGTGCAATGGGTGTGCCACCTGTCGGATTGTTGTTACCTGCAAAAACCGCTATTGCTTCTTCGCTTTGCAAAGCTTTAACGTCTAATCCAAGTGAATTGGCAACTGATTCATTTAACATTATCAACTCTGGTGAACGAACTGGATTTAAATTAATTAATGAATAAAAAATGCTTGGTAGGCGGGCATAGCTATTATCAAAATTCCATCCTAATGTATTTTCCATGTTATCTCCTTTGTTACGTTTATCTTTATTTTTTCTACTTCATCATAAACAATTCATAGCCATTTTTACCATTTAATCTTTACCAATCGGTCCTGGATAAAACAAAAAGCGCTTAGAGTTTCTAAAACTTAAGCGCTTTTGTTACATCATTTTCGCATAAACTTGTGGCTGGAAATACAGCTATTATCATCCGTAAAGAACTTTACTTCAAAATACGTGTCCTCAGCCTCAACAAGGGCAAAGCTTTTTTCTTTACGACCACGAGGTTTTAATAAGCTCCCCGGATTTAAAAATAACACATCATCAATCATTTCCGCCCCAAGAATATGAGAGTGACCAAAGCACGCAATTTGTGCGTTTACCTCTTTGGCACGATATGATAATGACAAGATTGAAGTTTTAACATTGAATAAATGGCCATGTGTTACAAAGACTGTGACGTCCTCTAAATCGAATACTATCTCGTCAGGGAAGGCTTTATCGATGTCACAATTTCCGCGTACTTTATTCATGCCATCCAATGCTTCATGTGAGAATGGAAGCTCACTATCTCCACAATGAATGAAAGCATCAACCTTTGGATAAAAGCCCCGAACTTTTTCAATCACATTACTATCGCCATGTGTATCACTCATGACCAGTATTTGCATGGATATCACCTCTTATTTTATAAGATTAGGTAATTGTTCCTTCAACTTACGAATAGCATTCCCGCGGTGGGAAATTGCTCCTTTTTCATCGGCTGTTAGCTCTGCCATCATACGGTTTAAGCTTGGTACAAAGAAGATTGGATCATAACCAAAACCATTTGTACCACGTTTTTCGTGTGCAATAACACCTTCACAAGTACCAAAAACTGTTGTCGTTTCAAAATCGGGCCCTGCAATAGCAATGCAACAGCAGAAACGTGCTGTACGTTTTTCATCTTCTACATTTTTTAGGTT
>Ga0102589_1005529_pt1 | contig 10989 bp, 8 predicted proteins | sample AraplaMF_Col_mLB_FD_76858 | JGI IMG/M metagenome (GOLD analysis project Ga0102589, IMG submission 76858) | Arabidopsis root microbial communities from the University of North Carolina, USA - plate scrape MF_Col_mLB | ecosystem: Host-associated > Plants > Roots > Endosphere | place: USA... | reverse complement strand
GCACAGCAGCAGCTCAATATCGAGCAATTCCATGATTTCTGGCACCGTGTCAAATCTTCCGGATTGTTCAGCGAATAACATACCCCACAAAGTAATGATTTGACCTCGAAGCGATCCAGGTACTTTGCGGGGACCCCGGTAAATGCAATTCGAACAAGAAAAGGCATACCCCGAAGCTACAGGTGGTTGATTCATTCAACCGATCCAGTGCTTCAAGGTATGCCTTTTTATGATGCTGCTTTTCACCTAACACAGCAGCTTTTGCTCATTTCACTTTTGCTAAAGTTGTGTTATACGCCTAACCATTTCTTGAACATATGCTTCGTTGTCGCCTTGTTCATCTCTGCGATCGAAGTTGTGAGTGGAATGCCCTTCGGACAAGAACGTACACAGTTCTGCGAGTTACCGCAGCCTTCGATTCCGCCCTCTTCCATCAAGGCGTCTAGACGCTCATCCTTGTTCATCTCACCTGTTGGGTGCGCGTTGAACAAGCGAACCTGTGAGATCGGCGCAGGTCCGATAAAGCTTGTTTTTTCGTTTACGTTCGGACAAGCTTCTAAGCAGACACCGCATGTCATACACTTCGACAATTCGTACGCCCATTGACGTTTGGATTCTGCCATCCGTGGTCCCGGACCAAGGTCATATGTCCCATCAATCGGAATCCATGCCTTCACTTTCTTTAAGGCGTTGAACATCCGGCTGCGGTCAATGACAAGGTCACGAACGACTGGGAAGGTGCTCATCGGTGCTATACGTACCGGCTGCTCGAGTTTGTCGACGAGCGCCGAGCAAGCTTGACGCGGTTTGCCGTTAATGACCATCGAACATGCCCCGCATACTTCCTCCAAACAGTTGGATTCCCAGCATACCGGCGATGTCGATTGGCCACTCGCGTTCTTCGGATTCCGCTGAATTTCCATTAAGGCACTAATCACGTTCATCCCTGGACGGTAAGGCACTTCGAATTCTTCTGTATAAGACTTCGCATCCGGTTTATCCTGACGCGTGACGATGAATTTAACGGTTTTGGATGATACTGTAGTCTCCGCCATCGTTATTCTCCTTTCTTCTTATCTGTCGAATAATCGCGTTTACGCGGTTTAATAAGCGATACATCTACCTCTTCATACGAAATCGTTGGTCCGTCTGGCGTCCATGCTGCTTTCGTCGTCTTCATGAAATCTTCATCGTTACGATCCGGGAATTCCGGTTTGTAATGCGCACCACGGCTCTCATTACGCATTAATGCGCCTAACGTCATCGCTTCGGATAACTCTAACATGTTCCAGAGTTGACGCGTAAAGGCTACTCCTTGGTTGTTCCAACGCGCCGTATCGGTCATATTGATGTTCTGGTAACGCTGCTTTAATTCTTTGATCTTGGCGATTGTCTCTTCAAGCTTTTTGTTATAACGAACCACGGTCATGTTATTCGTCATCCACTCACCAAGTTCTTTATGCAATACATAGGCATTCTCTTTGCCTTCCATCTTAAGCAATCTCTCGTACTTGTCCGTCTGCTTCTTGCTCTCGCGATCGAATACGGAGGAGGAGATATCTTCAGCCGATTTCTTCAAGCCGCGGATATATTCAACTGCCTTCGGTCCGGATACCATCCCGCCGTAGATGGCGGACAAGAGCGAGTTCGCACCCAGACGGTTTGCGCCATGATATTGGTATTCACATTCGCCGGCTGCGAATAATCCAGGAATGTTCGTCATTTGATTGTAATCGACCCACATGCCGCCCATCGAATAATGGACTGCCGGGAAGATTTTCATCGGAATTTTACGAGGGTCATCACCCATGAATTTCTCATAAATCTCAATAATGCCGCCGAGCTTCACATCTAGTACTTTCGGATCTTTGTGCGACAAGTCAAGGTATACCATGTTCTCGCCGTTAATCCCCAGTTTCTGATCCACACAGACGCTAAAAATTTCACGTGTTGCAATATCCCGCGGCACAAGGTTACCGTATGCCGGATATTTCTCTTCAAGGAAATACCAAGGCTTACCGTCTTTATATGTCCAGATCCGTCCGCCTTCACCACGTGCAGACTCCGACATCAAGCGAAGCTTATCGTCCCCAGGAATCGCCGTCGGGTGAATCTGAATGAACTCCCCGTTCGCGTAATGAACGCCTTGCTGATACACTGCGCTCGCTGCTGTTCCTGTGTTGATAACCGAGTTCGTTGTTTTACCGAAAATAATACCAGGACCGCCTGTTGCGAGAATAACCGCATCCGCTGCGAATGTAACAACTTCCATTGTACGAAGATCTTGCGCAGTAATCCCACGGCATACGCCCTCGTCATCGATGACCGCCGATAAGAACTCCCAATGCTCACGTTTCGTTACAAGCCCAGCTGCCTCATGACGACGAACTTGCTCATCGAGTGCGTACAAGAGCTGCTGTCCTGTCGTCGCCCCCGCAAATGCTGTACGGCTGTATTTCGTTCCACCGAACCGGCGGAAATCAAGTAATCCCTCTGGTGTACGGTTGAACATGACACCCATGCGGTCCATCAAGTGGATAATCCCTGGCGCTGCATCACACATCGCTTTGATTGGAGGTTGGTTCGCTAAGAAGTCTCCCCCATATACCGTATCGTCAAAGTGCTCCCATGTGGAGTCGCCTTCACCTTTCGTATTTACGGCACCGTTAATTCCGCCCTGTGCACATACGGAGTGAGAACGTTTCACCGGTACAAGCGAGAATAGTTCTACATGTACATCTGCTTCTGCTGCTTTGATCGTGGCCATCAGACCTGCTAGTCCGCCGCCTACGACGATGATTTTAGATTTCGACATTCCATTCCACCCCTTAACCGTTAATCATGCCAGTTGCTAAATTTACAAGCCCTGCTGCTTCAAACTCACTGCCTGTGAATGCAACCAGTGACAGAATGAACAAGAGCGATACAATAACGAATACGCCCATGCAAATATAAGAAGATACACGTTGTGAACGTGGTCCAACCGTAATCCCCCAGCTCACAAGGAACGACCATAGTCCGTTGCTGAAATGGAATACCGCAGCTACAACCCCAATGACGTAAATAATAAAGTAAACAGGTTGTGATAAAATATCATTCATGTGTTGACCAAGATCTTCATGCGTCACATTACCAAGCGTAACTTGAAAACGCGTGGTATATAGATGCCATACTACGAAAATGAACGTAATGACACCCGTTACCCGTTGCAGCATGAACATGATGTTGCGACCGTAGCTGTAATTGCTGACATTATTTCTAGCTTGGTAGGCAATATAAAGACCATATACACCGTGGTAGAGCAGCGGTAAGAAAATCCCGAATATTTCTAAGAAGGTAACTAACGGGAGATCATTCAGAAATTTAACGCTGCCGGTAAAACCTTCCTTGCCTCCTTCGAACGCGGAGTAGTTCGTCAACATGTGCTCCAGGATAAACAAGCCCAGCGGAATAATCCCGAGTAGCGAGTGCAACTTCCGTGAATAAAAAGAAGTCCCTTTCATAAGTAAGCGTTTCCCCTTTCAATCGTTGCCATTGATTAGTTTCCATTTTTCATGTGAACAAGTTGTGAATGGTTTATACCATCTATCATGTTACTCCTTTTTCGCTTATAATGGAAATGCGTATTTTCTATTAGTTTTTATAACTAATTTGCATAAGAGGTGTCGAAATGTTAGAAATGATGCAATATTTTGCAGCAGTCGTTGAACAGTCGAGTCTGAACAAAGCCTCTCAGCTGTTGAATTTATCACAACCAGCCCTCTCCAGAAAAATTACCAAACTGGAAGACCAGCTTGGTGTACAACTCTTTACTCGAATTGGTAAGAAGCTCGAACTGACAAGAATCGGCCAGCTTACCTATGAATTCGCACTTGAGATGCGGCAAATCGAACGTGATCTGCTGCAGACCATCGCTGAATATAAAGCAACGGATAAAAGTATGATTACGATCGGGGCCAGTCTAACGACCCTGCAATCCACGCTCCCCGACCTTATTCATGTCTTCCTGAGCAAGCATCCCGAGACGGAGATGAAGGCGATCACGGGCAAAACCCACGAGATCGTCACCCTCGTACGGGAGAAGAAGGTGGATATCGGTCTTGTTGCTTCTTTAATTAATGAACCGCCGCTCCAGTGCCTTCCTTTATTCGAAGACCATCTGGATCTCGTACTACCGAAGCACCATGTACTGCATGCCAAGAAAACGATTGATATTCAAGATCTAAACGGACTCCCGATGATCCTATTCTCGAGAGGCACCTGGTACCGTATATTAACCGATGATCTATTCCATCGTTGCCGGGTTATTCCAGATGTTCGTATGGAGATTGACTCCTTCGAAGCCATCATCCGCTTGCTCTCGACCGGGAAGTCAGCAACTCTTCTGCCTCACTCGTATCTTAGACCGCAATTATTAGCAGATAACGAGCTAACGGTCGTCCATTTACGTGAATTGGAGCAGACCAAGCGCACGACATCTTTGATCTATTCCGACCCTGCATCCCTAAGCACTTCGGCGCAAATGCTCATTCAAGAAGCCTCTTCATATGCGAAGCTGCAGTCTTTTAACGCAAAAGCAAAAAGCCATGGAAACTAAACATCCATGGCAAGGCCATCAGCATTAATTATTATTCGGTTTCACTTCAAGTCCCAGTTTCCGTGCGACCCAGGCCGTTGTGCTTGCCTGTACCAGAATCGTGAGCATGATCGCCATGAAGGTAACGGATGCAATAATATCCGCATGCTCCACACCTGACGCGACAATCATCCCCGATAACGCGGCCGGAATGACGCCCGTCTCACGTACCCAGACCATGAACGCCATCTCGCGCCACGTCCATTTGGCTCTTCGATCAGGGAGTGCACAAGCTATGACGGTGAGCGGTCTCGCAATGAACATCAGCACCAACACAACGGCAAGACTTGGCCAGAAATATTCGAGCAACACGTGGAAATTGACTTGACTGCCAAGCAGAATGAAGATTAGCATGCGCATCAATACGGTAATATTATCTGCGAAGTGATCCATCTCTTGGCGTTTCTCATGCATCGATAAGCCGAATGTCTTCTCATTGCCCCAGATTAGGCCCGCAACGAATGTCGCCATAAAGCCGCTAACATGCAACAAATCCCCAATCAAGTACGCCGCAAGCGCGACAACGATCATCGCAATCGTCGTATACTCACGCAAGACTGCAAATCGATGATGTCCTGTCAAATACGAGAACGGGATTGCGACGACCACCCCAACAATAATTCCACCAACTGCTGTCTTCAAGAAATCAAAAATCATCGGACCTGCTTCTAGACTCCCTTGGCCTAAGATCACAGCAAGCAAAGTAAACGTAATAATGGACCCCGTCGCATCATTAAATGCCGACTCACTCTCAACCGTCTCACGTACCTTGTCCCGAATCTTGACCTGCCTGAAGACCGGAATGATCGATGCTGGATCTGTTGATGCGATTACTGCACCCACCAATAGCGACAAAATCCATCCAAGCCCGAACAAATAATGCACGGCTACACCGACGACACCGACAGTGATCAACACCCCTGGCACACTCAGTAAGGAAATCGTAATCCAGACTTTGCGAAGCCCATGAAGCCCAATATTCCGCCCGCCATCGAACAGAATTAATGTAGAACCAGCCGTTAAGATCGTCTGATTGAACACCGAACTGCTCGTCTCATGAATCCAATGCAGTCCTTGACCGAGCAGCATACCGATCAGAATAAAAACAACCACATCTGGGAGCTTCAGCCATGCAGCAATTTTACCGGACACCATGCCTGCGATGAAGATTAATACAAGTACAATCAATAGATGCTGAATAATTTCTCCCGTTGCTGTTCCCAAGCCCACCACGTCCTTGAATGATCAATTCATTAATGCTTTAAGTGCGTGTTCAAAAAGTCGGCATTTCAGCACCTGAGCGTTTTCGAAGAAAACGCACATCGTAAGCATAAACTCAGGTTGCGAGAACCTGAAGAGCATATGCTTACGTAGCAAGTTTTTCTTCGAAAAACTTTTAGAGGAACGGAGTTTAGGCGAAACCTAAATGAGTACCGGACTTCAAAGGTGAACGCAAGATTCGATGTTGACTATGCTTCTTGAATGACTTCGTGATCAAATGATGACTTTTTGAACAACCTCTTTATGCCAAAACTTGTCCATCCGTCATTCGCTCTTCAAAGGCGTCGATTTGCTCATTCGTACCAATGATGACCATAATGTCTTTCTCAGAAAGCACTTGTTCCGCCGTAGGTACGATGATAACCCCTTCCTTCTTATTGATCGCAACAATACTGCAGCCAAAACGGGATCTCGGATTGAGATCTTTGAGCGAGATGCCATCCAGACAACTAGGAACGGTCAACTCCGCAATCGAATAATCTTTAGACAGTTCGATGTAGTCGAGCAAGTTCGGAGACACCAGCTGATGCGCCACCCGAATCCCCATATCCCGCTCTGGGAAAATCACACGGTCAACGCCGATCCGCTCAAGCACGCGACCATGCAGATCAGAGATTGCCTTGGCAACAACCTTCTTCACACCAAGCTCCTTCAGCTGAATCGTTGCCAGAATACTCGTCTGAATATCGTCACCAATCGCGACGACTCCGCAATCGAAATTGCGCACCCCTAAAGAACGCAGCGTCTCTACATCCGTCGCATCCGCAACGACTGCATGGGTTATCTTACGGCCTATCGCATCGACTACCTCTTCATCTTTATCAATCCCCAACACTTCGTGCCCTAGCTCAATCAATTCCTTCGCAAGACTTGAACCAAATCGTCCTAATCCGATCACTACAAATTGTTCTGTTTTCATGTCTTTCTTCCGATCTCCTATCCAATAATCATTTTGCCTTCGGGATGACGGTACAATTCTTTCTCTGTCTTTGGTCCAATCGCATAAGCTAGAGTTAATGGTCCAAGTCTTCCCATAAACATCATCAGGCTAATCATAATTTTTCCGAACACGGTTAAATCCGCCGTCAACCCCATCGATAACCCTACCGTTCCGAAGGCCGAGGTCGTCTCATACAAAATCATTAAGAAATGATGGTCTTCCGTTGTTGAGAGCAGCATCGAGACGAACACGACGAGCATTAGAGACAAGAACGTGATCGTTAATGCTTTGAATATTCGCTCCTTCGCCAGACGATACCGGAACATGACCACATCTTCTTTACCGCGAATCATGGAAATGACAGCCATGATCAAGATGGTAAAGGTCGTCGTCTTAATCCCGCCTCCAGTCGATCCGGGGGATGCACCAATAAACATCAGAATAATCGTAAAGAACTGCGACGCCTGCCGCATGCTGCCGATATCGAGTGTGTTCGCACCTGCCGTACGCGGGGACACCGATTGGAAGAAGGAGGCGAGTATTTTACCCGACCAATCCAATGGAGCCAATGTCTTATTATTCGTAAATTCGAAGACGAAAATGACTATCGCACCAAAAACGATCAAAAAGCTCGTCATCGATAAAACGACTTTTGTATGTAAAGACAATTTTTTTCGATTTCTAAAATCCACCAAATCCGCCATAACAATAAATCCGATGCCACCGAAGATAATAAGAAGCATGGAGACAATATTGACAAGCGGGTCACTAACATAGGCTGTTAAGCTCGAGAAATGCCCGAATAGATCAAAACCGGCATTGTTGAAGAAGGATACCGCATGGAATATACCGAAGTAGAGTGCACGGATGAACGGCATATCGAAGGACCATCGGATCGTGAACAATAATGCAGCGGCTGCTTCGATCGAAACCGAATAAATAAGGACCCTTCGAATCAATCGAACGATGCCTTCCATACTCGATTGATTCATCGCCTCTTGTAAAATCAAGCGCTCCGACAAGGAGATCCTTTTCTTCAGGACAAGAGCGAATAAAGTAGCCATGGTCATGAATCCAAGTCCGCCAATCTGAATAAGGAACATCAACACGACTTGCCCAAAGACTGTGAAATGCGTTCCTGTATCCACGACGATCAGTCCCGTCACACATGTGGCTGATGTCGCCGTGAACAATGCATCTACGAAGTCAAGTTGAACGCCGTCAACATTCGAAATTGGAAGCATCAACAGAAAAGCGCCCAACAGAATTATGCATGCAAATCCAAGGGATAAGATACGAGGTGGCGTTAGCGCAAAAAATTTCTTTTTCAAAAATACCCTTCCCTTCACTAAAATACCAAAGCAAGTATACTTGATCTCCATCATTTTGTCATACAATGTTTTTAGGGCATTCTTGATCATACGCTGGTACTCAGCAGATGAACTATGATATTTTTACTAGTATCATCCTGTAGACCTTAAATTTCGGTGCTCAACTCAATTTGTCATGATTAGGAGGAACGTAATGAATCATCTCGGCAATCGCCTTCAGCTACAATTCAATCGCAAAATACTACTAACATTGGGAACCATCGGACTCATCATCTTCATACTCCTGCAGGTGTTACCAGCATTCTTCTCGCCGCAAGCGAGCGAGGCTCCGAATCAACCTGCCATCTCCAAAGAAGCTGCGACGGACAAGGCGCTTGCGTTCGTGAAGCAAAACTGGCCTCAAGCTAATCCGAATGCGGTCGAAGCTTCCATCTCTTACGCGACCAATTCTAACCTATATGGTTATCTTGTTTCCAATAAGCTATTAGATAAATATCATAAAACATTTGTCCAAAAATATCCTTATGAATATTATCGCGTTGAGATCCCAGAACGAAATGTACCCAGCAAGGCCTACTACATTTACTTGAATATGCAATCTGGTGAAGTCATTTCGTGGAAAATGTTCACGCCGGAGGATACGCCATCCCTTCGAACAAAGGATGAAATGATCGATGCAGCCAAGCAGCACTTGGCAAAGGCCGGGTATGATATCAACTTGTTAACCGTGCAGCAGACGACATCCGAGAAGAATTTCCCGAATCACACGAATATTGTCCTAGAAGATACATCACGTAAGATCGGTGAATCTACACTGCTCATCACTGTTCAATTCATCCAAGATGAGATTTCATCCGTGACACCTGCTTTCTCTGTACCGGAATCACATCTTCTCTATGTTCAGCAGCAGCAGCGAAATGCTAACTGGATGACAGGACTCGGTTATTATCTGTTGACCGTGGCACTCGCTGTATTAGCCATCGTCTACAGTATCCTTAAACGACGTCACACCTCATTCAAACGCGGTATATTCCTTGCATTGCTCTATACAGGTCTCAGCATTTTCTCGTTCTTCAACATCATGCCGGCCATGAAAGCCATGTCCGGGGATATGCCAGTCGATGATACGTTGTTAATCGCTACGGCATTATTACAATGTGTCGTCACGGTCTTCATGGGGATTGCTACTTATTTCTCTTTTGTCGGCGGCGATGCGTTATGGCGGGAGCGAGGACTAAACCCTTGGCCACGATTCCGTGAGCCTGGTTACGGCGATTATGTCTTTCGTAGTATGGGAATCGGCTACATTACCGCCTTTTTCCTACTCGGATTACAGGTGATCATCTATATTGCCCTATCCATAACGATCGGCACCTGGTCGACAACCGATGCCACGCAATCGACTTACAATATGATTTATCCACTTCTCTTCCCGCTCATGGCTTGGGTTGCAGGTATTGGGGAGGAAGCAACATACCGGTTGTTTGGCATTATTATGCTGAAGAAAATCGTGCGCAATACGTTTATCGCTTGTCTGATCTCCACGTTAATCTGGGCATTCGGTCATACGTTATACCCGATTTATCCAACGTATTCGCGACCGATTGAATTAATATTTTTAGGGCTAGGATTCTCATGGATCTTCTTCCGATATGGATTTATTACAGCGGTCTTTGCTCACGTCATCTTCGACAGCATTGGAATGGGACTAAGTGTGATCCTGATGAAAAATGGAACCGCCTATACGTTAATTGGACTCGGATACATGATCTTGCCTGCCATCGTCGCTTGGGTGATCCGATGGTTCTATCGCATGAGGTACCCCCATGATCCAAATGAACCTGTAGAGCCTATTCAGCCAAAAGAAAAGGAGCCGTTAACTACGACTCCCCCTGAAGCGCTTGTATAATTTGTGAGGCGAGCTTCTCGCCAATCGACAGAGGCCTGAAATCTTCGATGGAGGCCTCTTTGATTTTCTTAAGGGAACCAAAATGTTTAAGCAGTGCCTTCCGACGCTTCTCTCCAATCCCTGGAATCGAATCCAGCTTGGACGTAATCATCGATTTCCCCCGTTGCTCCCGGTGGAATGTAATGGCGAATCGATGCACTTCGTCCTGGATACGCTGCAAGAGATAGAACTCTTGGCTATCCCGCTTGAGCGGAACTACCTCTGCTGGATCACCGACCATGAGCTGTGCCGTCCTATGCTTCTCATCCTTTACGAGACCGCATACAGGGATAAATAACCCAAGTTCATTCTCTAGGACATCGACAGCTGCAGAAATTTGGCCCCGCCCACCATCAACGACGACGAGATCGGGCATCGGTAAGTTCTCCTTCAACACCCGCTCATAGCGGCGTCTGATGACCTCACGCATCGTGCCGTAATCATCGGGCCCGACGACCGTCTTAATCTTATACTTGCGGTATTCCTTCCTCGCAGGCTTCCCATCGATAAATACGACCATCGCTGATACCGGATCCGTCCCTTGAATATTCGAGTTATCGAAAGCTTCAATGCGATGCAGGCTGTTAAGGCCTATCCATTCCCCGAGATTCTGAGCAGCTTTGACACTCCGCTCTTCATCCCGCTCGATCAATTTGAACTTCTCATCTAGAGCAATATGCGCATTCTGCATCGCCATCTCGACGAGCTTCTTCTTCGAGCCGCGCTTCGGAATATTCACCTTTACCTTGAGCCAAGCTCCGAGTGCATCTGCACCATTCTCTGCGGACACTTCAGCGGCTTGTTCTGAATCGTCATCCGGCAAATAAATTTCACGCGGCAATGCGCTGTTCTC
>Ga0102589_1005527_pt1 | contig 10993 bp, 13 predicted proteins | sample AraplaMF_Col_mLB_FD_76858 | JGI IMG/M metagenome (GOLD analysis project Ga0102589, IMG submission 76858) | Arabidopsis root microbial communities from the University of North Carolina, USA - plate scrape MF_Col_mLB | ecosystem: Host-associated > Plants > Roots > Endosphere | place: USA... | reverse complement strand
ATGACGATGTACTAGGGATGGACTTTTATAATGGTCAAAATCAGGAGGGCTTCCGCGTTATTTTCCACGAACATATTGTTAGTGATGAATCAAAGTTAGTACAAGACTTCTCATTTGTTGAAGCGAACGAAGAAGAATTATATTTTCCAGTGGAAAAGGAAATGGCATTGTCCTTTGGAACGGGCTATGAACCATTATCAGCAAATGACTTTAGAAGTGAAAAAACATATGCGAAGATCCTTGCTACTATAGAAGACGATGATCAATTAGTAGACTCATTTTATGAAACATTAAATAGTACAGGTCATAAAATCGGGGGATACCCATTCTTTACTCAGGAAGATCCAAGAGCTTATGGTGACTATACAGATTCAATAATTTTGCTACTTCAAATTGACAGTGTAGGCGATCATATTCTGTGGGGGGATGTCGGGGTCGGCAACTTTTTCATCACAGAGGATGAGCTAAAACGTAAGGATTTTAGCAAGGTTTTATATAATTGGGATTGTTATTAATTTTAATAAAAAGCAAGTGGATGCGTTTCCACTTGCTTTTTATCAGTTATTGTTCACGAGCATTAAATTGCTCCATTTTGTCCTCTAAATCATCCATCATTTGAATTAAGCGATCAATATCCTCTAATTCAGTTGTTTCAGGATCGATGGCATCTAAAACTTCTAAAAATATTTCAAGACGCTCTTTTAAGTAATTCATTTGCTGTTTTTTATCAGTGATTGGATTTGACATACATACACCTCATTTCGTCCCCTCCATCTTAGCTGATTCGGGACTAAATTTCAATGTTTAGGTAAACACCTAGGACTTAGCGATTATTTTGGAAAATTAATAGACGGAATATTTACAATATTGATGGTGTGTGTTAAATTAATATTAAGAAAAAGCAAAGGAGCTGATTTAAAAAAATCTAAAAAGACTCTAACTCGAAAAGGAGGGAGTTTAAACAAGTACTCGGCCAATATAAAAGCCGAAATTCGTGTTTATACAATTAAATGGAGATAAGTGTTAGTTAGGCCTTAGCGTAAAATCACATGTGGTGAGCGCTAAGGCTTTTTGGTATGCTGTTTTTTGGAAGAATGATTGGATGTTGGAGGAAAAGATGACGTACTTCTCAGATTACAGTAAAAAAAGATTTGCCATTCTAGTGTTGATTGTATCTATTTCAGGCTTTTCACAAGGGATGCTTTTACCGTTAATTTCAATTATTTTCGAACGTGATGGGGTATCCTCCGCGTTGAACGGATTGAATGCAACAGGTCTATACATAGGAACTTTATTAATCTCACCATTTATCGAGCAGCCATTACGAAAATGGGGCTATAAACCGATTATATTAATTGGCGGTGCATTTGTGTTTGTTTCACTGCTAATATTTCCTTTATGGAAAAGTGTGACTTTTTGGTTTGTCCTGCGCTTACTCATTGGAGTAGGAGACCATGCTTTACACTTTGCAACACAAACGTGGATTACAAGCACCACAGATCGTAAAAGATTAGGAAAGGGTATGGCCATTTACGGCTTGTCCTTTAGTACAGGCTTCGCAGTTGGACCTTTAATGGTGAAGCTTATACAAGTTGCAGAAGCATTACCGTTTATTGTGTCCTCCGCTATGTGTTTATTTGCATGGGCTTTTGTATTCCTATTACAAAATGAAAAACCAGAGCGTCTAACGGGAGACTTACATGCAAGAGGCTGGCATCGTTATAAAATAGCCATTTCATTTGGATGGATTGCATTTTTAGGGCCATTCGCTTATGGGTTTTTAGAATCTGCTTTAAATGCTTTGTTCCCGGTCTATGCTTTACGTAAAGATTTTGACGTGAATATGATTCCTATTATGTTATCAGTCTTTACATTTGGCGGAATATTAACGCAGGTGCCGCTTGGTGCAGTAGCGGATAAAATTGGACGACGTTATGTCCTGATGACTGGCTCATTTGGAGGGGCTATTATTTTTGGGATTGCCAGTTTTATAGAGCATTCTCAAATGGCGGTAGCCGTAGCATTTTTCTTTACAGGTACATTAGTCGGTTCGATGTTTTCATTAGGTATTACCTATATGGCAGACTTAACACCAAAAGAGCTATTGCCAACAGGAAATCTGCTTTGCGGAATTGCCCTTAGTGTCGGTAGCTTAACAGGGCCATTTTTAGGGGGCATTTATTTAGAATATGTAAAATACAGCTTTCTTTTATTGGTGGCAATGCTTTTACTAGCAATAGCTATTATTTTGTTAGTATTTGGGCGAAATAAAAATAAGCGAATGGTCTCGATGTAATGTCTTTTGGAAATCATCCTTGAAGCGGAAAGAAGAGAGTCAGTCAAATAGTTCGGGTAGAGGAAGTGACAGTTTGAGTAAATTGCTAGCTTGGAAGCTTTTGCGCTATGTATAATTTTGGGCAAAATAAAAGAGCGGGGCTCATCTTCCCGCTCATAAAACAAAAAAACGCCCAGCAAATCCGTGCTGTTATGGCGTTCTTTGCGTGACAAGGATGTTCCGTCCAAGTCACATAGGTTTGGCACCTAGAATAGTATTATACAGACAAGCAAACATAAAATCAAATACTATTTGCAGACAAGTAATATTTGGACTTTGTATTTTTATCTCTATATAATAGAAGAACACTTGCTAAGATGACTAATTGTATGAGGAGATTAAATCATGACTGAATATAAAAAAATATCAATTCACCGTGCATTAACTGAATTAAAGATGTTAAATCATCGCATCGAGGCGGCAACGAATGAAGTTAGTTCAGTGTTAGCTAATCGTAAAAGCAATAGCAAAATTAATGGTGTAGAGATTCAAGAATATGAAAAGCAAATGCAAGCTTCATACGATAAAGTAGTTAGCTTAATTGACTATCGCAACCGAATTAAGGCGCTAGTTGTAGAATCTAATGCTAAAACAAAAGTAATAGTAGGAAAAGAAGAAATGACTGTAGCGGAAGCAATTGAACGCAAACAGTCCATTCAATATGAAAAGGAACTGTTAGAAGTCATGCACCAGCAATATCGTTCAGCGGTAAATACAGTTGCTAAAGAAAATGATGCGTTGCCAGCTAAGCTAGAAACGTATTTAGTTAATATATTAGGGAATAAAGATAAACAATCTCCCGAAGAAGTTAAATTACATACGGATACATTTATGAAAAGAAATGAGTTCGAAATAATAGATCCGATGAATATTAAAAAGAAAATGGAAGCATTAAATAGTCGAATTGAAGAATTCGAATCAGAGGTCGACGCTGTATTATCGGAATCAAACGCAACGACATTTATTGAAGTGCAAGCCTAACTAAATTTGCATGGCCTAGCGAAAACGGAAAACGAAAAGTCGCTCGCGCTTCAAGGTATGTGTGCGAGTTAAAACCTGAAACATACCTTACTACAAAGGATACTTTAAACCAACTTAGTTGAAAGCTTAAAGGTTAAAGGTAAAAGTCCAAAGTTTACGTGTCAAAGTTCTTTTGTATTAAAGGTAAAAATTTAAAGTATAAAAATCTTTTAAATCCTGGGCAACTGGTTAAGGTGTTGATTTTTCTGGACCGTCCGTCACCCACCAGGCAGCTGGAGCTGTGCATTACTAGAAAAATAATATACAAACAAGGCGTCTCTTAATATAAGAAGACGCCTATTTTGCTTCTATAAGGATTCATAGGTTTACGAATGAAAAAAGGATTATAAAAGGAAAGGGCGCCTCGAGAATTCTCAAGACGGCCTTCATTATCATTATTTATTCTTCAACACAAGCTTCGCAACGCACTCCACCTGTGCCGTCTGTGCAAACATATCCACGGGCTGAATATACTCTACATCATAAAACTTCGATAATTCATTTAAATCCTTCGCTAATGTTGAAGGATTACAAGACGTATAGACAAAGCGCTTCGGTTTTAGCTTCAACACAGTGCGGATGAACTCTGGTGCTAGACCTGTGCGTGGTGGATCAACTGTAATAACATCTGGTGTAAATCCTTCTTTGCGCCATTTTGCTAAAACACTTTCTGCTGTACCAACTGCGTACTTTGTATGCTTGAAGCCATGGTTACGTGCATTTTTACGTGCATCTTGAATGCTTTCTGGAATAACATCCATCCCACGAACTTCTTTAGCTTTGTCAGCTAGCCATAAACCGATTGTCCCAACACCGCAGTAAGCATCAACAACTGTTTCTTTGCCTGTTAATGCTGCTGCATTTTTGATTTCATCATAGAGATGAACGGTTTGTGTTGGATTCAGTTGGAAAAAGGCACGAGCTGATAAATCAAAAGCTAATTCACCAAGCTCCTCGTGAATCGTTTCTTTGCCATCGAGAACAATCGTTTCGTCGCCAAAGATTAACGATGTTTTTTCACGATTAATATTTTGAGCGATTGATACGATGCTTGGGTCGATTTTTTTAATACGTGTAATGAGCTCAGCTAGATGAGGAATTTCTTTACGTGTTGTGACAAGCACGACTTGTGTTTCACCCGTACGAATCCCTGTACGGACGACAATCGTACGCACTAAGCCATCAAGCGTACGACCATCGTAAATAGTAATATTCAGTTTTTGTAAAATTTTACGTGTTGCCACTGTGATTTTTGAAGTAATCGGATGTTGCACTAGGCAATCATTGATGTTCAGTAACTTGTTGCTACCTTCTGCAAATAGCCCTGCATAGACACGCTTACCCTCTTTACGTACTTGATATTGACTTTTGTTTCGATAATTCCACGGATTATCCATCCCTAGAGTTTTACGAACTTCAACTGTAGTAGCTAATGGTTTAGCATAACGTTCTAATGCTTGAACGACGATATCACGCTTTTCAATCAGCTGTTTTTCATAGGTCATATGTTGAAGCTGACAGCCGCCACATTCGTTGTACACCGGGCATGGTGCTTCCTGGCGATGTTTTGAAGCTTTGCGAATCGTTACTATTTCTGCTTCAGCAAAGTTTCGCTGTGTTTTAGTTACTTGTGCGGTAATTTCTTCACCAGGAATGGCACCCTTTACAAATACGACATTACGCTTATAAAAGCCTACGCCTTCACCATTAATACCTAGTCTTTTTATTATTAGAGGAAATTTTTGTCCTACTTCCATTGTTGTTTGTTGCGTCAAGCGTTCCACGTCCCTGTTCTTTTAATATCATCTCCCCATTATAACTAAGGAGTAGACGATTGCAAAGCGACAGGGAAATCTTCATGTTCTAAAACTAAATCGTTAAGGGATAAAAATGTATAGCCTTGTTTTTTTGCATCGGCAATAAACCTTGGAAGAGCTTCAGCGTTATCCTGCGCAACAGTATGCATTAATATTACGGCACCAGGATGTAGCTGTTCCATTAATGCATTATAGGCATAATCTGCTCCACGTCGTACATCCCTTTCCCAATCCTTAAAGGCAACAGACCAGAAAATGTGACGATAGCCTTCAGCATTTCCTACCTCTAATAATTTCGCATTAAATGTACCTTCAGGCGGGCGAGCATATGTTGTACGTTCAATCCCCGTCAATTCACGCAGTTTATCGTCAAGCTTTTTCCATTCTGTACGCATACCTTCAGGCGTTAGCCTCGCCATATTTGGGTGCCCATAAGAATGGTTGCCGATCATATGGCCATCTTTAACCATGCGTTTTACTAAATCAGGGGCACTTTCTAAATAATGACCAGTTAAAAAGAAGGTAGCTGGTGCGTTTTCCTTCTTCAACGTATCCAAAATGCTTTCCGTAAACCCATTTTCATATCCGTTATCAAAGGTTAAATAAGCAACTTTATTATCAGGCTTTCCTTTATAAATGGCATCATATTTCTCAACTAACTGATCAAGCTGTGCCCCAGCCTCTGCTTGTTCACCGTTCTTTGCCCGTTTAAAGCCCCAGTTGTATTCATCAGAGCCAGAGGCCGAAAATGGATTAAAGCTAATTGCCGCGGCAATAATAAAAGTAGCAATTACCGATCCTACTATATGCTGTTTCCACATAAAAACGCATCCTTTCTTTTTCATTAGAATGTGTATTTTTAAAAAAATTATCCTACTGGATATCATTTAAAAAGTGCTTCTTTTAAATGAGGGAATATAATTTCTTTCAAAGGGTGTTGCATTCGGCTTTGTGTAAGCATAAAGCTGATTTCGGACGTACTTATACAGAGGCATAATTGATATGAATGATATTTTTTAACAGTAGATTGCACATGCTGACCTTCACATACTTAAAAGGTAAATACTCGCGGAAGAGAAGTGAATACTCGCGGAAGAGAAGTGAATACTCGCGGAAGAGAAGTGAATACTCGCGGAAGAGAAGCGAATACTCGCGGAGGAAAAGCGAATACTCGCGGAAGAGAAGCGAATACCCGCGGAAGAGGAGCGAATACTCGCGGAAGAGAAGCGAATACTCGCGGAAGAGAAGCGAATACTCGCGGAAGAGAAGCGAATACTCGCGGAAGAGAAGTGAATACTCGCGGAAGAGAAGCGAATACTCGCGGAAGAGAAGTGAATACTCGCGGAAGAGAAGCGAATACTCGCGGAAGAGGAGCGAATACTCGCGGAAACGAGGTGAATACTCGCGGAAGAGAAGCGAATCGACTACCGTGAACCGAGCGAATACCTAAAAAGCAATACTCACAAAAAATGTTATAATGGGTATAGTGAGGTGTTACGAATGCGTGTTATTACGAAGATTGCACGTCAAAAAAACAATCCAGAACGTTATAATATATATTTGAACGAAGAATATGCTTTTCCTGTAGATGAGGCAATTCTCATTCAATTTGGGTTAACGAAGGGCAAAGTGCTTGAGGAATTTGATATTCAGGAAATTGCTTATGAGGATGAGATTCGAAAAGCATTTAATAAAGGGTTGAATTTTTTATCTTATCAAATGCGTAGTGAGCATGAGGTTAAGAAAAAGCTTCTCTCGTTAGAATTTGGGGAAGCGGTTATTTTAGAGGCTATACAAAAGCTTAAATCGTATGGCTTTTTAAATGATGAAACTTACTCAAAGGCGTTGCTCGATACGAAAAAAGCTACGATGAAAAAGGGACCCAAAGCAATTAGACAAGACCTTATGAAAAAAGGGATTGATAAAAGCTTACAGGATGAGGTACTGGCTACATATAGTCATGGCGAACAAGTAAAGCTGGCGACACAATTGGCAGAAAAGGTCATTAGATCGGAAAAGAAGAAAACGCCAGCCCAAATAAAAGCTAAAATTCAAGATTTTTTAATGCGAAAAGGTTATTCTTTTAGTGTCGTAGATGAGGTGCTTAGTCAAATAGAGATTGAGCAAGAGGAAGATGAATGGCAACAGCTACTTGATGCACAAGGCGAAAAAGTTTGGAAAAAGTATTCATCGAAGTATACTGGTTATGAATTAAAAATGAAAATAAAGCAGGCGCTCTATCAAAAGGGATTTCCTATAGAAGTTATAGATCGTTTTATAGAAGAGAAGGAGAATGAGGAATGAACGAAAAAAATTATGCTGCGATGTCAGAGCATGAATTACGTGAAGAAATAGCTAGGATAAAGGAAAAAGCGCGTAAGGCGGAACAATTAGGCATCATTAATGAATTCGCAGTATACGAGCGCAAGGCTTTAATGGCTGCAGCTTATTTAGTGGATTTAGATACAATAATTCCTGGAGAAATGTATCGTATTGATGGTTCCGAAAATGAATTTTTCCAAGTGGATTATTTAAAAGGACGTTTCGCATGGGGGCATCGTTTAGGGGGCGAAAAATACCAAGAGGCTTTACCCGTTTCAATGCTATCTCCTGTAAAGGTGGGCAAATAAATGGATGAAAAAATTGAAAAGCTAGTTGCTGAGTTACTTGCAAAAAATCCAAAAATGTCAGTAGGTCGTGCACGAGTATGGATCGAGCTTTTATGGAGTGATTTTGAATCAACTTCTGCAAAAGCTGGCTACGCTTATCGTGGTGCGGAATACACTGAAAATCTGGTACGTCAATTAATTGCCAGCTATGGTGATAAACTGCATGCATTTGCGGGACGTAACCCCAAATACGCACATTTACTTGATGCTAGTGATGATATGGTACAATAACAAAACCCTGGCCGATATTTGGCCAGGGTTTACTGATGTTTAATTACTTGCGCCAACTTGTAATTTTTTCTGGAGTTTATCTTCTGTAAAAATCCAGCCTGTGTATGAAGTGACAATCTCGTTGTCATCGTTTAAATGAGCGACGGCCACGAAAGGATAGCGATTATCACTACGGTAACGCAGATCAATTAATCTTACTTCCGTTAGGCCATTATCGAGTTCTGAAATTTCCCAACGATACAATGGTGAGAATGACACGAATGCAGCGAGATTGGGATCTTTCAATGCTATTTCAATAAGAGGCGTTTTCGGTAAAGGTTTTATTTCAAATTTATCGTAAATATTAACAGCTCGCCCATAAGCACGGCCAACATAATAATGCGTTTTGGATTTTGCTGCAATTCGCCAGTGGAAGAACCGCATTGTAGGAGCTACAATAACATACTCTTCATCCTGAATGGAATTGTGCACAGCTTTCTTTACAGCATTTTGGACTGCAAATCGTAAAATGTAGTAAACGATAATAATGAGATACATGATACTAAATGTCCAAACAGGATTGACACCAAATGCCCAAAGCAAAATGCCGAGGCAATGTAGTGTGAAAATTATAGGGTCAAATGTATTAATGACACCAAGTGCAACCCATCTTCTAGAAAACGGTCGAAGTGCTTGTGTACCATAAGCATTGAAGATATCAACAAAGACGTGAAGTGCTACAGCTAAAAATGTCCAAAGCCATAAATGAAACACATTTGCGTCTTGAATAATAAGAGCTAAAACCGCTGTAATTAAAATGGGCCAAATAGCTACTGCTGGTAGCGAATGTGTAATTCCACGATGATGTCGAATATAAATTGCATTGTTGCGCAGTTTTAAAACTGTATCGACATCAGGTGCCTGCGAGCCAATTATTGTACCTGCCATTACTGCTGTAAATGTCATCGAATGATTTGCTACAACGGGATCAGCTAATGCAAGACCACCGAGGGCTATACCCATTACGAAATGTGTACCTGAATCCAAAAATATCCACTCCTTGTATGCATCGAAATAGAGTACAATTTGCATACATGTATATTTCAATAATCCGTAATACTTGATATTTCTTTATATAAGAATGTCGTGCTAAAGCTTGAAGCTAGGAAAATGATGGCGTTTTTTGTCGTTTCAGACAGTTGATCTTTTCTTAATTGTATACTCTTTTTACCATAAATAAAATCGTAAAAACACTGGAGGTCACTGTGAATTATCCATATGTAACAGAATTTCGACAATCTTTAGTCGAATGGTTTAATGTTGAGAAACGTGATTTACCTTGGAGGCATACGACGGACCCTTATAAAATCTGGGTATCGGAAGTGATGCTACAGCAAACACGTGTCGACACAGTTATTCCTTATTACAATCGTTTCATGGAAAGTTTTCCAACATTAGAATTACTCGCAGAAGCTCCGCAAGAATACTTATTAAAGCATTGGGAAGGCCTTGGCTATTATTCCCGTGCACGTAACTTACAAGCGGGTGTTCGCGAGGTATTAGAAAACTACGGTGGGGTAGTACCCGATAATCGTCATGAGATTTCAAAATTAAAAGGCGTAGGTCCGTATACTGCTGGAGCTATTTTAAGTATTGCCTATAATAAGCCCGAACATGCAGTGGATGGCAATGTTATGCGCGTTTTAAGTCGTGTGCTTACTATTCATGATGATATAGCTGTTCCAAAGACTAAAAAGATTTTTGAAGAGGCTGTTGAAGAACTAATTGATCCTGAAAATGCATCGTCCTTCAATCAAGGCTTAATGGAGCTTGGTGCACTTATTTGTACGCCAACTTCACCAAAGTGTTTATTATGTCCGGTTCGAGAATACTGTACCGCTTTTAATGAAGGCGAGCCTGAAAAATTACCCATCAAATCTAAAAAAGTAAAGATGAAGCATCTCACATATGATGTGCTTGTATGTCAAGATGACAAAGGGCGATTTTTATTGGAGCAGCGTCCAGCAGAGGGTTTACTAGCTAATCTATGGCAGTTTCCAATGCTAGAGCAAGGTAAAGATTCAATAGATACTTTTAGTAATGAATATGCTATGAATGTTCAATCGCAACAGGAATTGCTTACATTCAAACATGTTTTTTCACATCTAACATGGCATATAAATAGCTATTTTATGAAATGTAATTCAGCAGAAAAGGGCGAATGGCTGACTCCCGAACAAATAGAGTTGTTACCAATGGCCGTTCCAATGCTGAAAATTTGGCAGGAAATAAAGGATTAATCGAGAAAATTATTTATATAAAATTTTTAGGCATAAAAGCATTCACCTCGGTACACAATAATGAGCGTGGAGGTGAATGAAAATGAAAAAGCAAAACAACCAGAATTTCCAACCGAATAAAAACATGCAACGTCAAAGTCAAGAATTTGGTTATGAAACAGATGTTAATGAAGTGCAAAAGCAAAATGCTAAAGCTGAGCAGAAAAAAGCTCAATCTTCAGGAAACTTCAACAAAACGAACCAAGATCTTGGTGAATAACACTTTGTAATTGCATAATTGCATTTACCTCTGAGGAGCTGTCTAAAATCGAAAAGATTAAAAAGGGCAGCTCCTTTTGAATTTTATATAGCAAGATAAGAAAACAATTCAGGTGTTTAAGGATAAAACCATACTCCGAAACATGAATATAAAAAAATTCCAATTAGGTTAGTGTTATAATAAAAAATTCGCTTCAAATTAACGAAATTTTGTACAAATTTAAAAGAGCGCAGGGAAATTTGTGGTTTTCTAACTACACCTTTCGCGTACACATTGCTATAATATACTAGAGACTGCTAGATTTAGGTAGCATAGACGAAAAGGTGGGCTTCAAAGATGGCAATACCGGTAGAAGGAGAAACGATACAAATACATAGTTATAA
>Ga0102589_1005523_pt1 | contig 10998 bp, 6 predicted proteins | sample AraplaMF_Col_mLB_FD_76858 | JGI IMG/M metagenome (GOLD analysis project Ga0102589, IMG submission 76858) | Arabidopsis root microbial communities from the University of North Carolina, USA - plate scrape MF_Col_mLB | ecosystem: Host-associated > Plants > Roots > Endosphere | place: USA... | reverse complement strand
GCCTGTTCGAGGTGTTCTTTGCCCATCACCGTTGCCTGACGATTGACCTCAGGCAGGAGGCCGGCGTCTAATGAAAACCGTCAACCATGTCTCCGCACACCTGTCCACCATGTGTCCGGTCCATACACTTCGCCAAAGAAAAGTGAGTTGCCGCCGGGCAACCCCGGCCAACAAACCCATGCAAAGGGCACACCGCCGGAGCAAGGTTGATGGCAGTCGCATCGGCATCAACGACGCCACCCGCGCCGGGTAGCAAACCATAGGGGTATTCGAGAAGCGCATACTCCCCCTGTTGTGTAGGCTTTGTCCTAGACAAACTCCAGCGTCTTCCGATGGCGCCTTGCGGTGCCGGGTTTTAGCATGGTGCTAGAAGCTGTTCATGGCTCCGTCTGGATCGTGAACAGCTTCTTGAACTCGGAGCAATGCCGCATTCCGCACGCATTGCCCACCCCAGCCCGGAGCACAAAATCATGACCACCTTGGAGATCATGGCCGATACACCGTCGGCCATTCGCAACGATTTTGTTTCCACCGACGCCGCCGACCTGGCGTCGCACATGGACCAGTGCGCGCATTCGCGCGGCCGTTTTTTCACGCTCCAGACCGGCCTGCAGTCCGCGCATTCGGTGCTCCTGCCGCGCATCGTGACAGTGGCGCTCATCGTGGCGGTCTGCCTTGGCATGCTGGCGCTAGCCTGAGCGCGTGGCTACCGCTGTCCTCGAGCGGCTGGACAACTTAAGCGCCTATGCCCGGCAGTTGCTGGGCGGCCGCCGCAGCGACATACAGCAACCCATACGCGCCGAGCTGTTCGGCGCCCAGCGTTTTGAAGAACACGGCCGCAGCCTGGCCGCCGCGCAGGCCGTGCTGCCCCCCGGCAGCGAGCACGGCGGCCCGCCGTTTTTCCCGCGCGTGCAGGAAAACATTGCCGCCATACGCCTGGCCTACGACTACATCGCGCTGACCTCCCGCAGCGGCCACTACGTCACGCCGGCGGCCGAATGGCTGCTCGACAATTTCCATTTGGTCGAGGCCCAGCTGCAGCAGATCCAGGACGGCGTGCCGCACCGCTACTACGCCGACCTGCCCAAGCTTGCCGACAAGCCGCTGCAGGGCCTGCCGCGCGTCTACGGCATCGCCTGGGCCTATGTGGCGCATACCGACAGCGTGCTCGACCCAGTCCTGTTCACCGCCTTCCTGCATGCCTACCAGGAGGTCAGCGAACTCAACCTCGGGGAACTCTGGGCCCTGCCCACCACCTTGCGCGTGGTGCTGCTGGAAAACCTGCGCCGCATGGCCGACCGCATCGCCTGGAACAAGGTGGCGCGCGAGGTGGCCCATGCGGCCTGGGACAAGGTCGAGGCGCTGAACCTGCGCGAGCTCGACGAACTGCTGGCCCTGATGCAGTCCCACGGCCTGGAGCGCGCCTACCTGACCCAGCTCTGGCAGCGCATGCCGGCCGGGCGCCCCGAACCCGACGCGCCGCCGCCCCTGCCGCTGGTGCGCTGGGCCGCCCAGCATTGCTCCGACGCGCTGGGCATGATAGGCGAAGGCCAGACCGCGCAGGTGGCCGCCAACCTCACGGTCAGCAACATCATCACCACGCTCAGGCTGATAGGCCAGGTCGAATGGGCGGAGCTGATAGAGCCCGTCAGCCACTCGCTGCAGGTGCTGCGCCGCCTGCCCAGCTTCTCGCGCGAAAGCGAGATCACGCGCCAGCAGATCACGCGCGCCATGGAAAGGCTGGCGCAGCAGACCGGCAAGCCCGAACGCGCCGTCGCCGAAGCCGTGCTGGCCGCGGCGCGCCAGCCCAACAACTCGCTGGTGGCGCGCACCGCCGGCTACTACCTGATAGGGCCGGGCCGTCCGCTGCTCGAAGCCGCGCTGGGTCCGTCCGCCGGCCCGCACAGGCCCTTGCCGGCCCGCGGCACACCGCGCGCCTGGCGCTTGCCGCTGTTCGCCGCGGCCTGGTTCGCCGGCACCGCCGCGCTGCTGGCCTGGGCCGCGCAACCGCTGGCCGCCCTGCCCTGGCCCGGCTGGGTGGCAGTGCTGCTCATGGCCTGGCCGGCCTCGGAAGCCGTGGCCGCGCTGATGCACCGGCTGATCGCCGAGTCCACCCGCATACAGCCGCTGGCCCGCCTGGACTTCAGCGCCGGCATCCCGGCCGAACACCGCGTGCTGGTGGCGATCCCCTGCATGCTCAGCTCGGCCGCGGCGAATGCCGAGCTGGTGCACCGGCTGCAGCTGCACTGGCTGGCCAGCCGCGAGGCGCACGCGCAGTTCGCACTGCTGACCGACTGGGCCGATACCGAGACCGAACACCGGCCCGACGACCAGGCGCTGTTCGACGACGCGCTGGCCCGCCTGCGCGCCCTCAACGCGAGCTACCCGGCGGCCCACGGCCAGCCCGCGCGTTTTGTGCTGCTGCACCGGCCGCGCAGCTGGTCGGCCACGGAGCGCCGCTGGATAGGCTGGGAGCGCAAGCGCGGCAAGCTCGAGATGCTGCTGCGGCACCTGGCCGGGCACTCGGCCTCGCCCTTCACGCCGGCGGGCGACGCCATGCGGCTGGCCGAAGGCACGCGTTATGTGCTGACCCTGGACAGCGACACCGGCCTGCCCCCCGGCGCCCTGCGCGAACTGGTGGCCATCGCCGCCCACCCGCTGAACACGCCGCAGGTGGACCGCAGGAGCCGCCGCGTCACCGCCGGCTACGGCATCCTGCAGCCGCGCGTGGCCACGCCCCTGCCCGCGCGCCGCGAGCGCTCGCCGTTTCACACCCTGTTCGCCGGCCAGCGCGGCCTGGACCCTTACAGCAGCGGCAACTCCGACCTCTACCAGGACGTGTTCGGCATGGGCAACTTCAGCGGCAAGGGCCTGCTGCACGTGGAGGCCTTGCACGCCGTGCTGGACCGGCGCCTGCCCGAGGGCGCCATCCTGAGCCACGACCTGCTCGAAGGCAGCATCGCGCGCTGCGCCTACGTCAGCGATGTGGTGCTGATGGAAGACCAGCCCCACCATGCCGATGTGGCCGCCTCGCGGCTGCACCGCTGGACGCGCGGTGACTGGCAACTGCTGCCGCTGATGCTGCGCGCCAAAACCTTCGGCATAGATGCGCTGGGCCTGTGGCGCATGGCCGACAACCTGCGCCGCTCGCTGGTGGCGCCGGCCTGCTTCGCGCTGCTGGCCTGGGTGGTTTTCAGCGGCGCGCTGCCGCTGGGAACGGCGCTGGCCTTCACCGTCCTCGCCTTCCTGGCCGGCCCGCTGATGGGCGCGCTGGCCGGGCTTGTGCCCACCCGGCGCGGCATCGCCTGGCTGCATTTTTTCGACATCGGCATGCGCGACGTCGGGCGCAGCCTGGCACAGGCGGCCTGGCAGTTCAGCCAGCTCGCGGTGCAGGCCGCGCTGCTGCTGGACGCGATCGCGCGGGCGCTGTGGCGCATGGCCGTGAGCCGCCAGCGCCTGCTGCAGTGGACCACCGCGGCCCAGGCCCAGGCCTCGGCCCGCTACACACCGGCCGCGTTTGCGCGCGGCCACGCGGGCGTGTCCGCGCTGTGCCTGGCTTTCGCCGCGGCCGCCTGCTGGAGCCCCCACCCCTTCGCCGGCCCTGCGCTGTTCGTGCTGTGGGCCCTGGCGCCGCTGCTGGCCTGGTGGGGCAGCCAGCCCGGCGCCGCCGGCCGGGGCACCGTGCCCGACGCCGCGGACCGCGACTACCTGCTGCAGCTGGCGCAACAGACCTGGCGTTTTTTCGAGCGCGTGGTTGGCCCCGAAGACCACCACCTGCCGCCCGACAACCTGCAGATGGAGCCCGAACCGACGCTGGCCCACCGCACCTCGCCGACCAACATAGGCCTGTACCTGATGGCGGTGGCCTGCGCGCGCGAGTTCAGCTGGATATCGACCGGCGAGATGATCGCGCGCCTGGCCGCCACGCTGGACACCGTGGAAGCCCTGCCCAAGCACCAGGGCCACCTGCTCAACTGGTATGAGACACGAACCCTGCAGGTGCTGCCGCCGGCCTACGTCTCCACGGTCGACAGCGGCAACTTCGCGGGCCACCTGCTGGCGGTCGCGCAGAGCTGCCGGCTGCTGGCCGGGCGGGCGGACACCGCCGGGGCCGAGTCCGCCCCGCTGCTGCAGCTGGCCGGGCGCTGCGAACGCCTGTGCATGGCCATGGATTTCAGCGGCCTTTACAGCGCCAAGCGCCACCTGTTCCACATCGGCCTGCGCGTGCACGAGCAGGCGCTGGACGCGAGCTTTTACGACCTGCTCGCCTCGGAGGCGCGGCTGACCAGCTTCCTGGCGATCGCCAAGGGCGACGTGCCGCGCCGCCACTGGCGGGCGCTGGGCCGCGCCTTCCTGACCGTGGGCGTGACGCCGGGCCTGAAATCCTGGTCGGGCTCCATGTTCGAATACCTGATGCCCTCGCTGGTCATGAGCGAGCCCGACGAGGGCCTGCTGCAGGTCTCTGGCCTGGCCGCGGTCAAGGAGCAGCAGGCCTTCGGCGAATCCCAGGGCTTGCCCTGGGGCGTCTCGGAGTCGGCCTATTTCGCGCAGGACCACACGCTGGCCTTCCAGTACTCGCCTTTCGGCGTGCCGCGCCTGGCCCTGCGCCGCACGCCGCCCACCGACCGCGTGGTCGCGCCCTATGCCAGCATCATGGCGGCCCAGTTCATGCCGCGCGAGGCCACGGCCAACCTGCGCCAGCTCGAGCAGTGGGGCGCGCGCGGCGAATACGGTTTTGTCGACGCGCTGGACTTCACCGTCGCGCGCCAGCCCGGCGCGCAGGCGCTGAGCCTGGTCAACACCTTCATGGCGCACCACCAGGGCATGTCGCTGGTGGCGCTGTGCAACGTGCTGTGCGACGGGGCGCCGCGCCGCTGGTTCGCCTCGGCGCCGCTGGTGCAGGCCTTTGACTCGCTGCTGCACGAAAAAACCCCGCGCCAGATCATCGAAAGCGCCGACCCGCGCGAGCCGCCCGAGCCAGAGGACAGCGCCGAAGCCCGGCTTTACCATTCGCGCGAGATCGACCCCGCCGCGCCCGGCTGGCAGCCCACGCAGTTGCTGTCCAACGGCCGCTACAGCGTGGCGCTGCGCGCCAACGGCGCCGGCGTCAGCCGCTGGCGCAGCGGCAACCGGACTTACAACGTCTCGCGCTGGCGCGACGACCCGCTGCGCGACGCCTGCGGCACCTTCATCTACCTGCGCGCCGCGCCGCAGGAGCGCTTTCACTCGCTCACCCAGCACCCGGCGCCGCACCCCGACTGGCGCTACCAGGCCACCTTCCTGGCCGACCGCGTGCAGTTCGAGATGGCGTCAAGCACGCTGGAGGCGACCACCACCGTGCTGGTCAGCCCCGAGGACGACACCGAGCTGCGCACCGTCACCCTGCGCAACCTCTCCAGCGAAGAGGTGACACTGGAACTCGTTTCCTGTTTCGAGGCCGTGCTGACCGACCCGCGCGCCGACGAGGCGCACCCGGCGTTTTCCAACCTGTTTGTGCAGACCGAATGGCACGCCGGATGGCGCGCCCTGCTGCTGTCGCGCAGGCCCAGGCTGCAGGGCGACCCGGCCATGGCGGCCGCGCACTTCCTGGCCGACTCCGAGGCCAATGTGCGCACCATCGATTTCATCTCGGACCGGCGCGCCTTCCTGGGCCGGGGCCGCGGCCCCGGCGAGCCGGCCCTGCTGGCCGAGGCGCGCGGCGAGGGCCACACGCCCATCAACGGGCTGGACCCGGTGGCCGGCCTGCGCGTGCGCCTGCGCATTCCCGCCGGCGGCCTGGCCCGGCTCAGCTTTGCCACCGCCGCCGCGCCCAACACCGAGGAGCTGGCCGCGCGCATCGACAAATACCTGCAGCCCATGCACGTGGAGCGCGCCACCCGCATGGCCGCCACGCTGGCCCAGGTGCGGCTGCGCGACCTCGGCGTGGACCCCGGCGAGAACGCCGCGCTGCAGGACATCAACACCGCGCTGATGTACAGCTGCGCCCGGCCGGCCCCCGAGCGCGGCCTGATCGACCAGCGCCAGCTCTGGCGCTTCGGGCTCTCGGGCGACAAGCCCATCGTGCTGGTGCTGATTCACTCCAGCAACGGCATGGCGCTGGTGCACGCGCTGCTGCGGGCCCAGCCCTGGTGGAGTTTCTGCGGCCTGGCCGCCGATGTGGTCATCCTCAACAGCGAGGCCAATTCCTACCTGATGCCGCTGCAGCGCGACATCCTCGCGCTGCGCGACCGCACGCTGCAGCAGGCCGAAAACAGTTTCCCGCGCAGTGACGTGGGCGGCTTTTTCCTGCTGCGCGAACAGGAAATCGTGCCCTCGGAAAAAGCCGCGCTCACGGGCCTGGCCCGCCTCATCCTCGCAGCCGATGGCCGGCCGCTGGAGCTGCAGACCGGTGCGCTGCAGGCCCTGGGCCACACTCCCAGCCACACCCCCAGCCGCGCTGCCACCGCCCCGCCGCCGCAGGCATCCGGGGCTACGCAGGCGCCGCAAGGCCGCTTTGACCCGGCCACCGGCGAATTCCAGTTCGAGGTCGATGCCCTGCACCGCCCGCCGCGCCCCTGGGTCAACATCATCGCCAACGCCGCCTTCGGCTTCCAGGTTTCGGAAGCCGGCGCCGGCTACACCTGGGCCGGCAACAGCCGGCTGCACCAGCTCACGCCCTGGTCCAACGACCCGGTCACCGACCCCAGCTTCGAGCACTACTTGCTGCAGGACCTGGACACACAAACCCAGCTGCCGCTGGGCGCCTCCATCGAGCCCGGGGCATCCTGCCGCGTGCGCCACGGCCAGGGCTACAGCACGTTTGAACGCATGCATGGCGCGCTGCGGGTTGAGACCACCTGGTTCGCCGACCTCCAGGATTCCGTCAAGTGCGTGCAGCTGCGCCTGCATAACCAGGGAAACGATGTGCGCCGCCTGCGTGCCCTGGCCATGGTGGAGTGGCAGATGGGTGCGGCGCGCCATGAGCGCCGCACCGTGCAGACCTGGAGGGCCAAGGACGCCGAGCTCAAGGCCGTGTTCGCGCAGCAGCGCGAAAGCCGCGCGGGCTTCGGCGGCAGCACCGCCTTCCTGGCGCTGGCCGGCTTGCCTGATGCGCCGCAATGGACCTGTGACCGCGGCGAGTTTTTTGATGCCGCGGGCCGCCTCGCGCCGCCCGCCGTCCTGGGCCGCAACGCCGACGGCGGCATAGACCCCTGCGCCGCGCTGGCCGGTGATTTCAGCTTGCAGCCGGGCCAAAGCCTCACGCTGAGCTTTGTGCTGGGCCATGCCGGCGATGCGGCCCAGGCCGCGGAACTGGCCCGCGCCTGGCAAGGCCGCGATACGCAAGCGGCGCTGCAGGAGGTCAAGGCCTGGTGGGCCGGCCTGCTGGGCAAGGTGCAGGTGCGCACGCCGGACCCGCTGTTCGACGCGCTGGTCAACCGCTGGCTGCTGTACCAGACCCTGGCATCCCGCCTGTGGTCCAAGGCCGGCTTCTACCAGGCCGGCGGCGCCTTCGGTTTTCGCGACCAGCTGCAGGACGCCATGGCTTTTGCCCTCACCGAGCCCGGCCGCCTGCGCCGGCAGATTTTGCTCAACGCCTCGCGCCAGTTTCCCGAAGGCGATGTGCAGCACTGGTGGCATGCGCCCGGCGGCGAAGGCGTGCGCACGCATTTCTCCGACGACCTGCTGTGGCTGCCCTATGCCTGCGCCCACTATGTGCAGGTCACCGGCGACACGGCCATCCTCGACGAGCAGACCGCCTTTATCGACGGCCCGGCGATTCCCGAAGGCGCGGAAGACGCCTACTACGCGCCGCAAGCCAGCGCGCAAAGCGCCACGCTGTTTGAGCACTGCGCGCGCACCATCGACAAGAGCCTGGCCACCGGCGCCCACGGCCTGCCGCTGATGGGCACCGGCGACTGGAACGACGGCATGAACCGCGTGGGCCATGAGGGCCGCGGCGAGTCGGTGTGGCTGGCCTGGTTTTTATGCCGCGTGGTGCAGGACTTTGAACCCCTGGCCCGCGCGCGCGGCGACACCCGCCGCGCCGACAGCTGGCGGGCCGCACGCCAGGGCTGGGTCAGCGCACTGCACAAAGACGGCTGGGACGGCGCCTGGTTCCGCCGCGCGTTTTTCGACAACGGCGCGCCGCTGGGCTCGGCCGCCAACGACGAATGCCGCATCGACCTGATCGCCCAGGCCTGGGCCGTGCTGTCCGGCGCCTCCAGCGACGAATTCACGGTACCCTCGATGCAGGCCATGAATGACCAGCTGGTCGACCACGAGGCCGGCCTGCTGCGCCTGCTCACGCCGCCGCTGCAGCACTCGGCCAACAACCCCGGCTACATCCAGGCCTACCCGCCCGGCGTGCGCGAAAACGGCGGCCAGTATTCACACGCCGCCGTCTGGGCCATGATGGCCCAGGCCGCCACCGGCGACGCCGAAGCCGCGTGGAAGAGCTTCCAGGCCCTGAGCCCCGCCCACCGCAGCGAACACCCGCTGCGCGGCCCGGCCTACGAGCTTGAGCCCTATGTGATGGCCGGCGACATCTACGGCACAGCGCCCTATGTGGGCCGCGGCGGCTGGAGCTGGTACACCGGCTCGGCCGCCTGGCTGCACCGCGCCGCGCTGGAAAATATCCTGGGATTGCGCGTGCGGCAGGGTGAACTCTCGCTGTCACCCTGTGTGCCGGCGCACTGGCCTTCGTTCGAGATCGCCCTCAATGTGCAGGGCCATGCGCTGACGGTGCGCTGGCAGCGTGACGGCGCGGCGGCTGAAGACAGCTTTCAAGCGGATCGTGTGCTCACACCTGGGCAGGTGGTGTTGCTCGCGGAGTTGCCGGAACGCGCCCAGCTATTGGTACAGGCCGCGCCCTGATGCGGCTCGATCAGGTGGGTTTGCGAAGCTCATGACGGCGGTCTCCTCACAATGTGCGGCAAGGTGATACGCTGAATCGGAAGACTTTAATCGGCGGCCTGGTCAGCCTGTGCCGCAGCTGGTCGCCAACGGATAGGTATGGCTTTATTGCGGTAGATCGCAATCACCCAGAAGAGAAGTCCGAGCGCCATGCCGATGAGCATAAATGGAACGGCAAAAAATACCGCAAACGGCCCCGTCATGAGCGCAAAGGGCGCGGCGCAAAGTAACCCAAGAACACCTCCCGCGCTGGAGATCTCACGGCAACTGGGCACTTTGTCCTTGCTGAAGTAGTAGAACAAGGGAACTGCACCCACCACACAAACCGCTGCCATAACCGCGGACACCAAGAAGTTCAGCGAGCCATGTTTCCATAAGAAATAAATCGGCAGCGCGCTCACGCAAGCAAGGAAGCCCAAAATGACACGCCACATGATTCGCCTCGATTCAAATACTGCAATTAAGGGACCGGCACGGTGTTTTTACAATGGCCAACTACTTCATCATCACACAGGGGCGACCCATCAAATCCCCATCCATTGTGACGCCAGCGGTTCTCATCGCTGAAAACCTCAGCTTTCGCTACCCAAATCCCAAGGTGGAACTCTTCGCCCACCTGTCCGCCACCATCCCACCCGGCGTCACGCTGGTGCAAGGCGGTGACGGGCGCGGCAAAAGTACCTTGCTTCGCCTGATGGCAGGCGCCTTGGCTGCCGATGCGGGGCAGTTGCAGCTGAACGGCGTATCGCTGGCAGAACAACCCGAGGCCTATCGCCGGCAGCTGTTCTGGATGGAGCCGCGCAGCACCGACTTCGACCAGCTCACACCGCTGCAGTATTTCGAAACTGTTCGAGGCAAGTATTCAAGTTTTGATGCGGGTTTGACAGGTCCGCTGGTCGAAGGACTGGGACTGGAGCCTCACATCGACAAGCAACTCTTCATGCTGTCCACGGGGTCCAAGCGCAAGGTCTGGCTGGCGGCGGCGTTTGCCTCGGGCGCGGCGCTGTTGCTGCTCGACGAACCCTTCGCCGCACTCGATGCGCCCTCGATTGCTTTTGTCAAAGAACAGCTTCAGGCTATTTCGACACAAGCCGGCCGCGCGGCGGTGATTGCGGACTATGCAGCCCCCAGCGGGGTGACGCTGGCCGGTGTGATCGATCTCGGCGACTGAACTACTTCGGATCAAATGCCTGTTGCTGCGCCACAAAGCCGTTGAAGGCCTGGAGCAGCGGCCGATATCTGCCAGCATCCCCTTCAAGCTGCACGAGTGCTGCGCAAGCCGCCTCCAGCGTCGACAGCTGTCCCGGCTTGTGGGCCTTGCGGACCAGGTAAGCCGACGCGGGCACATCTTCCAGCGACAGGCGCGGTAGCCGCCGCAACAACGGGTTGAGGTGCAGCATCTTGCGGCTCTTGCGCCAGGTCGCGTCCAGCACCACCAGGCGCACACGCGGCGGGTCTTTGAGCCGCTCAAGGTCCAGGGCGGGCGTGTCATCGTCCTGCGGCGTGGGCGGGTACAGCAGCACCGTATAGGCAGGCGTCTCGGCCAACGCCGCGCGCAGGCCGGCTTCTTCAAACGTTTCCCCCATCAGCATGCGGCTGCGCGGCAAACTCAGCTGCAGCAGGCGGCCGGTGTTTTTGGCATGGCCCGCTTCCAGCGGGTGCTGCAGGATCAGCACCCCGGCTTCATGCGCCACCGGCCTGATCCACTGGCAGATGCAGGCGCTTTGCGGCCGCAGGCAGACGCCGCAGGCCGCGCGCCCGGCCGGCTCAGTCACGGGGGCTGTCCGCGGCCTTATCGCCCTCCGCCGAATAGGCGTTCCTCAGGTGCACGGGCTGGGTGGTCTTGCGGCGCATGCGGATGTTGAGCATTTCCACCGCCACCGAGAAGGCCATGGCGAAGTAGACATAACCCTTGGGCACGTGATGGTCCAGACCTTCGGCGATCAGCACCACGCCAACCACCACCAGGAAGGACAGGGCCAGCATCTTGATGGTCGGGTGGGTGGAGACAAAGCGGCCTATGGCCGGCGCGAACAGCATCATGAGGCCGACCGAGGCAATAACGGCGGCGATCATGACCGTGAGGCTGTCGACCATGCCGACCGC
>Ga0102589_1005522_pt1 | contig 11000 bp, 10 predicted proteins | sample AraplaMF_Col_mLB_FD_76858 | JGI IMG/M metagenome (GOLD analysis project Ga0102589, IMG submission 76858) | Arabidopsis root microbial communities from the University of North Carolina, USA - plate scrape MF_Col_mLB | ecosystem: Host-associated > Plants > Roots > Endosphere | place: USA... | reverse complement strand
CAGAACTAAAATTGATTACATTACAAGAAATTGAAAAAGCATTAGGAAAACCATCTTCAGTTAAAGAGAATGGTGAAGATAAAATATATGTATACAAAGTAAATAACCAGTATGAGCTGAAATTTGACATTCCAAAATCGACTGGTAAGGTAGATCATATTTCTGTATTTTCACCAGAGGATAGTATTAATAAAATGGCAGGATAAGAAATTAAGTGATTTCAAAAACACCTCACTTTATTGAAGTGAGGTGTTTTTAGTTGTAAATAAGGAACGTCTCCTGCCATATAAAACATACTTTCATATGCGAAATACTTCACTTTTGTTTTTTAATATTCATCCAATAAGAAATATTGATCTACTGAAAAAGTAGTAACCTATAAATTATGTGTAGGCTGGTTCATGATTTTTTTACGTTCTAAATTTTGAACAAACAGTGCTTGAACAATACCTCCAATTAATAAGAAACTAGCACAAATATAAAACAGCATACTTCCATTTAATTTACTTAATAAAACTGCACCAATAACAGGTCCACACGTTCGAGATATATCCCAGTGTATACCGTAAATTGAAAAATATAAACCACGTTTATCATGAGGTGCAATTTCTGAAACGAATCGCAATAAATGGTTTAGAGCAATACTTTCTCCAATGACTAAAAAGAGTAAGGTGAAGAATAACGACAATATCGTCGTTGAATAACTAAAGCCAACTGCAGCTATCGTATAGCAGGCGTAAGAAATAAGGATGATTTTCGCCATAGAAAATCGTTCAGACCATTTTACGAGGAAGATTTGTAGAATGATTTCCAAAATGGCTTTGCATGTTGAAATGAATGCGAGTATGAATACGAGATTAGGAAATACATGTTCTGCAAAAATACGATAATTCGTCTCAGTTTGTGCATAAAAAAAGCTAATAGGAAGTGTAGAAAGCATAAGACCGAATATGGCGTAATGTTTAAAAACAAATTGCTTTGGTGAACTTGCCTCAACTGTTTGTTTTGACTTACTTATAGGTGGAACGGTTTCTGGGAGCTGGGTCCAAACAACAACGGCATATATCGTAAGGGTTACACTTTGCACGATAAATAAATATTCTGGGTGAGTATTATAAAAACTTGCACCGATTAAAGGGCCGATTACGGATCCAATTGCTCCCATCGTTTGTAGAAGAGCAAAAATTTCTGCTTGCTGCTCTTTTTTTGTTAAATCAGCAATTTGTGCACGTTGAGCCGGAATATATAAGGAACGGCCAATGCCATTAATGACATATAACAGTGCAAATATAAAAACGGATTGAGCGAAAACGAAACTACCGATTGCAACACTTTGTAGCAATAAGCCGAGTAACATAATCTTTTTCCGGCCATATTTATCAGTAATTCCTCCAGCAATAAGTGTAAATAAAATGTCTGAAAGTGGCTGTAATCCGAAAATTAGCATAGTTATTATTACATTGCCGTTTAACATTTTATTAACGTAAATAATCATAATGATAGCTAGCATAGATTCAGTCGTTCGGGTTAATAATTCACCACACAGTCTAATAAAAATAGGTTTATTGTAACGAAGTAAGAGATAATTCAATATTAATTCCTCCTTTCTATATTGAAATGATAAGATGAAAGAAGAATTGGAAAAAGGGTAGAAACAATAGGGAGTATTTTTCACCTTTTAGGGGGATTATGATGTTTATTTTAGATCAATATATTGAACTATGGATTGCTTATGGAAAAGGGAAAAAAGAGGGAGAACGATTGGAAGTAACAGTGCAAAATATATCTGAAACATTATTTTGTACAGAGCGTAATAGTAAATTAATTATAAAAAAATTAGATGAGTTAAATTGGATCAAGTGGTTTCCAGGTCGCGGCAGGGGAAATCGTTCTAAGTTAATATTTCAAAAGCACCCGATGTCTTTAATTTTAGATAGAGGAAAAGAAATAACGAAAAAAGGGGATGTGAAAAGCGGAAGCATATTTGTGGAACGCTATAGCTCACATTTTCCGTCAGTAAAGGGAGAATATCACTGCTGGGTAGATTCAATATTTGGTCATAAGATTGAAATGACATCTGAAGGGAGAAGAGATGTACTCCGGTTGCAAGTACAAATGAATTTAGATATCACATTAGATCCTGTATACGCTACAATGCGTTCAGAATGTCATATGGTAAAACATATATTCGACACACTCGTGTATGTAGACGGTAATACAAACATTATAGAGCCAAGACTTGCATTTCACTGGGAATATAATGACGCTGAAAAAATATGGACGTTTTATTTACGAAAAGGAGTTCACTTTCATAATGGAAAACAACTTACTGCACATGATGTTATATACTCATTGAATCGATTTATGAATCTGGAAAATAATGCACACGCATGGATGTTACAACACGTTGAAAGTATCCGTTCAGTGGATGACTACGTTGTCGAAATTCAATTACAAACGGAAAATAAAATGTTTTTACATATGATAAGTGCAGAACAGTGTTCTATCGTGAGTGAAGATGAAGCAGGAGAGCTAATTGGAACAGGGTCTTTTCAATTATATAAAAGTAATGAAAATCTGTTCATTTTAGAAGGTCATCCTTTATATTTTCGTGAAAGACCTTTTTTAGATCGTGTTGAGTTGTGGAATGTAGAACAAGGTGTAAGTACATACGATATTTTAGTAAAGGCGCAGTATAAAGATAAAGAAAAACATAATAAAGAATTGTCTCGGCTTGAGTCGAACGTGACATATATAACATGTAATCTTACGAAAGAAGGACCAATGCAAGATGAGTTATTTCGGAAAGCGTTATATAAAATCATTCATGGTTATACAATCGTTCAAGAACTCGGCGGAGAACGTGGAGAAGTGGCAAAGAAACTAATATTAGCAGGTGAAAGCATTGTAGAGATTGAGGAAGATGTAGAAAGTTTAATTAAAAGGAGTACTTATCATAATGAAGTGCTACAGCTCTACACATTTACAGGACGAGATCATGTTGAAGATGCACAATGGATACAAAAAGAGTGTGCGAAGTACGGGATTCGTGTAGAAAATAATTTTCTTGATATAGAAGAGCTATTGGAAGTAAGTACGATACAAAAGGCTGATATGATGCATGATAGTGCCACAATAAGCGAACGAATAGAAGATAGTCTATTATATATGTTTCTTACAAAAAATAGTTTTATTCATGGACAAAGCAACATGGACTTTTATGAAAAGTTGTCTATTTATTTTAAACAAGAAGAATTAGAGAAAAGAGTTACATTGTTACGCGATATTGAGGATACTTTGTTACGTCAAATTCATATTATTCCTTTGTATCGTAATAAACAAGAGGTAAGTACACATGAAAAAGTCCAAAATATAATGATTAATTCACAAGGTTGGATTGATTTTTATAATATTTGGTTTAAATCTTGATATATAAGGGCTTTTGCGCATTTTCATAAGATGTGTAAGAGCCTTTTTTGTATGTAGGAATAGGTTTGTTTTACACATTGTTACGCTACTTGTGATAAAAGTCTATTTACAGCGTAACAGTGTTATGTTACATTGTTATCAGGAAGGAGTGTTATACAGTTGAGTACAGATTTGATTTCAAAAAAAGATTTATTAGAACTAACTGGCATTTCATACGGACAGTTATATAGGTGGAAAAGAAAAAATTTAATACCGGAAGATTGGTTTGTACGAAAGTCAACATTCACGGGTCAAGAGACATTTTTTCCGAAAGAAAAGATATTAGAGCGTATTGATAAAATCCAAACGATGAAAGAGGATTTATCACTTGATGAACTAGCGAATATGTTTTCACCGAGTGTGAGAGAAATTCTTTTAACAAAGGAAGACATTTTACGTAAGGGGATTGCATCAGAACCAGTTTTACAATTTTTCATAGAACAAACGAATAAAACAGCAGAGTTTCAATTTGTAGATATTCTTTATGTGTACATGTTAGAAGAATTATTACAATCGGGAGATATTAGTTTAGAAGAAGGAAAAATGGTCTTGCAAGTTTTACGTGAAAATTATGAAGCAATTAAACATAAAAATTGTGATTTAATCATTGTACGAAAGTTAGGGATTTCTACATGTTTATTAGTTTCAAACGTGGAAGATTTAATTTTTGAAAAAGGCACTAAAATCGTTTTACGCGAAGCGATTATGAAATATACCGAAGCATTAAAAACGAAATTGTTGTAGTGGAGGAGAAAGTATGCGTACAGATAATTTGATTATAAATGGTTACGGTTCATCGAATGGTGGCGAGTTTCATAAAGTGCAACTAAACGGAAAAGGTACTGTGAATGGAAATGTTGAATGTGACCAATTTGAATGTAACGGTTACGGTGCCGTTACTGGAAATTTGAAAAGTAGCAATGCAAGAATTAGTGGATCAGGTAAAATCGACGGTACAGTTCATGCTGAAACGATGCGAATTGATGGAAAAGCAACAATTACGCAAGATGTGAAGGCAAACAGTTTGAAAATTGCAGGAAAAGGTACGGTAGGTGGAAATGTCACTGGTGAAGAATTTAAAGTCAATGGTCAAGCGACAATTGATGGTAATTGTGAAGTGGATACGTTTTCTTCAGAAGGACAATTTACAATTGGTGGATTACTAAGCGCTGATGAAATAAATATTAATATTCACGGTACATGTCGAGCGAAAGAAATTGGTGGTCAAACGATTAAAGTAAAACATAGACTAAGTACTTTTAGTAGGCTGTTTAAATCAGTATTTGGTATGCAATTAGAGGCTGAACTATTAGAAGGTGACAATATCGATATTGATTATGCTCACATAAGAACGGTAAGAGGAAATAATGTTACGGTAGGACCGAACTGTGAGATTGAACTGATCGAATATACGGGTGTTCTTACTGTTGATAAAAGCGCAAATGTAAAAGAAATGAAGCAGATTTAATGGAAGGGAGAAAATGATATGGAACATCAACATAGTCTTACTGTTAATGGTTCTGGTAGTTCAGCAGGCGGAGATTATAATAAAGTGAAGATTCGCGGTGAAGGAACGATTTCTAATGACATGAGCTGTAATGAATTTAAAACGTACGGAACGAGTGAAGTGTGCGGTAATATGAAAGTCAAAAGTTATGTCGTGTATGGAGATAGTGAAGTACAAGGAAATGTAGATGCGGAATATGTAAAAGTATACGGAAATACACAAATGCATAGTGATGCTCATATTGAAAAAATAAAAGTAAGAGGTATGATAGAAGTTAAGGGGAAATTAACTGGTGATTTCGTAGATGTGAAAGGCGCTTTAAATGTAAAAGGAGATATTGAAGTTGAAGAACTGTCACTAACTGGTGGCCTTGAAAGTGATGGATTACTTAATGCTGAAAATATTGAAATTTCACTTCGTTATGAAGGTAGCAAAGTAAGAGAAATTGGCGGTAAGAAGATTACCGTTCGTAAAAAAGCGAGATTTATTCCATTTACAAATCATGCTGGAAGCCTCAAAACGTCTATCATTGAAGGAGATGAGATTTATTTAGAGCATACGATTGCTGAAGTAGTAAGGGGAAATAATGTTACAATTGGTCCCGGATGTGAAATTAGTGTTGTAGAATATCATACTAGTTTTAATCAAAAAGGTAATGCAGTCGTAAAGGAACATAAACAAATATAAGTAGTACGAGGGAGAGCAAGGTTATGGTTGAAAAGAATAATAAGCTCGGCTTTGTTGTAGCGGGCTTATTGCTAGGTATTTTAATGGCATCAATGGATAATACCATTGTCGTAACAGCGATGGGAACAATCGTTGGTGATTTAGGAGGCCTTGAAAACTTTGTATGGGTCGTTTCTGCCTATATGGTCGCAGAAATGGCAGGTATGCCGATATTCGGAAAACTATCAGATATGTATGGTAGAAAGAGGTTCTTTATTTTCGGTTTAATCGTCTTTATGATTGGTTCGGCGCTTTGTGGTACTGCTGAAAATATTACACAGTTAGGGATTTATCGTGCCATTCAAGGTATTGGCGGCGGGGCATTAGTGCCGATCGCGTTTACTATCGTTTTTGATATTTTCCCTCCTGAAAAGCGCGGGAAAATGGGTGGTTTATTCGGAGCAGTATTTGGTTTATCGAGTATTTTTGGTCCGTTGCTTGGTGCGTATATTACAGATTACATAAGCTGGCACTGGGTATTTTATATTAACTTACCGCTTGGCGTTTTAGCACTTATTTTTATTACATTCTTTTATAAAGAGTCACGAGTTCATAGAAAGCAAAAAATTGATTGGTTTGGCGCAATTACTTTAGTTGGTGCAGTAGTTTCTTTAATGTTTGCGCTTGAACTTGGCGGACAAAAGTATGATTGGGATTCTAACTTTATTTTAAGTTTATTTGGTGGATTCGTTATTTTAATTATTGCATTCATTTTTATTGAACGTAAAGTAGAAGAACCGATCATTTCATTTGAGATGTTTAAACAACGTTTGTTCGGAATGAGTACAATTATTGCTTTATGTTACGGAGCTGCATTTATGTCAGCAACTGTATACATTCCATTATTCATTCAAGGTGTATACGGTGGCACTGCAACAAACTCAGGATTATTACTTTTACCAATGATGTTAGGCTCAGTCGTAACAGCGCAGTTAGGTGGTTTTTTAACGACAAAGCTTAGCTACCGAAACATTATGATCATTTCTGCGGTTATTATGCTAATTGGACTATTTTTATTAAGCACATTAACGCCAGAAACAAGTCGTGCATTATTAACAGTGTATATGATCATTATCGGATTTGGAGTCGGTTTCTCATTCTCTGTACTAAGTATGGCAGCTATTCACAACTTCGGTATGGAACAGCGCGGATCTGCGACTTCGACGAGTAATTTCATTCGTTCATTAGGTATGACACTTGGTATTACAATCTTCGGAATGATTCAAAGAACAGGTTTCCAAGATCAATTAGAAGAAGCATTTAAAGGTATGAGCGGGGGAATGAATACAAACACATTAGGGGATTCAAGAGCCATTTTATCAGAATCGGCAAGATCTCAAATCCCTCCGCAAATATTAGATAAGATTATTGATGCTCTTTCTAGTTCAATTGTTCAAACATTCATGTGGGCATTGGTACCAGCTGGATTAGCATTCATATTCATTTTCTTTATGGGAAATGAGCGCATGGTAATTAAGAAACAACAAAAGAATAAAAAGAGCGAAACATCAAAAGCGTAATGAAAAAGCTCCTTTCCAATTGGAAAGGAGCTTTTTCATATGTATGGTGTTAGATTAGCCTTCGATAATTTCGTATTCTTCGTCTGCAAGTAATAAAATTTGTGTTTTCTTACCTTTGTTTTGAACTTCGATTACATCGTATGCACCTAAGTCTCTTACTTTGCTTTGAGAAGCGTTAACCATAACTTCCATAGAATCAATTAAGATATCTTCTTCAATGTATGATTCAGGCAATGCCATATCTTCAGTTTCTAATACACATGCGTATAGATTTTGTAAGTTTTCAGCAGTTGGGTTTTGTTCCTCAACATCAATGATGTTTTTTACTGCTTCCATATTTTCTTCTTTTACTTGGTATACTTTAATTTTAGCCATTGTTTTAATCTCCTTTATAACGTAATCGTAGAGGCTACACTTCATTATAACGTTTTTTTCATGAAAGATGAAATTGTTATATGTATTTATAGTAAAAATTATGTGTTATTACTCATTATTGGTGTAATTCCCTTACTAATATTATGAATAGGTAACGATATTCCTACGTTAAAGTTATATTGTCCAAGCTTTTTTGTTTTCCTTTCATATATATGTATTAGCTATTCTATCTAAAGAAGGGATGGAGTGTAAGTGGATTGTGAGCCGAAACGTGATTGTGGATGTTGCCAAAATAGTATATGTGAATTTTTACAAAGTCTAGAACCGTATACTAAAGTTGAAAGTATTGTAATAGCAGGAAACGAAATCGTTGTATCCTATTTTCTTTCGTTTAATGTGATGAAAGGGATTGTATCATTTGTACAAGAAGACAGTGAGGTTATATTTGTAGATTGCTCAAAAATTGATGCAATCCGAATAGGAAAAGTTTGTAGTTGCAAATCGAAAGTTAAATATATTGAAGAGGACTTTAGCTTGCTAGGAAATGTGTGCCCGCAATGTTTAACAGAGGGGAGCACAATCTTTTTCGATTTTCATAATCCAGAATTAAATTTATCTTTACAAGCGAAAACAATTGATGCACCTATATGTACTGAATTTACAGATGAACTTGGGAATATAGTAAAGCAAGTTGCAATCGTAGGTGAAGCAATTGTTTCTAAGGATTTTGTTCAAGTACCTGAACTGTTAGATTTTCGATTAGTTTTATCGGATACTGCTGCGAACCCTTTGAAGTTTGGAATACTATTCATTAATTTTCCTGATATTACATTCATTATTCTTTTCGCATCTAGTGGATACTTAAACATTTCAAATTGTTTAAAAGTAGAGAGTGGAACTGGTAATATCGAAATAGAAGAGCTGAAAAAAATGATAAAGTATGACGATAACACGTACAAATCGGTTGTTAAATTGACTAAGGTATATAAGAACGGTGAGACGGAATCTTTTATTTCTAAGAAGGAGTTATAACGCATTTTTTGATAAATCCTCATACATTATGTTGAGGGTTTATACATACACGATGTATATTCTAAAGTTTAAAAAGTGAGATACTCTTTTTTTATTAGATGTTATAATAATTTTATATTTGTGAATAATTTATAATTATATAAAATTTTAGTTTAATAGGTGTTTGCTTATATGGTAAGTGGTTGATTGAAAAATTATATAAGTTGATTCTTAAAGATTTAGAATACGATTGATTTTAAAGAAGGCGGGAATGTAAATGATATATGAAGCGAATATACGTACAAGAAAAAAACTAGTTTCTATGTTTGATGATTTCAATAACGTTGTTTTACTTTCTTATTTACAAGGGCATATGGGTACTGCTTGGGTAAATGATCTTGAAAATCCAACAGTAGCACAAGTTACGGTAGGAATTTTCACATTTTACGCTGGAGACCCAAATGTGCAAGAAATAGAAGAGTTATTACGTAATATTCCAGAAAGAATTTTAGTTATCGTAAATAGTGAAGAGTGGAAACAACGCCTAGAAACATTCCATGAAAGAAAAATAGATAAGTTTTTACGTTATAAATTCAAACGAAATCCAGAAGTTTTTAATCGTTCAAAATTACAATCTTTTATATCAACACTTCCAAAAGGATATGAGTTAAAAAGAATAGATGAGCATATCGCAAATAGCCCTACATTACATAAAATCTCCGAAGATTTTACAAGTCAATTTCAGTCGTTAGAAGATTATATAAACCGTGGTATAGGTTATAGCATTTTATATAACGGAGAAGTTGTATGCGGTGCATCCTCGTATAGTATTTATAATGATGGCATTGAAATTGAAGTTGCGACTGATCATAATCATAGAAGAAAAGGTTTGGCAACTGTAGTTAGTGCAGCTCTTATATTGGATTGCTTAGAAAATGGAAAGTATCCAAACTGGGACGCAGCGAATACTACATCTGCTAACCTAGCAGAAAAGTTAGGATATGAATTTGATAAGGCATATGATACTTATTTTGTGGATAATAGATGAGTGAAGGAATTACATACTAAAAAACAAATGCGCCCTAGTACGTAAGTCTAGGGCGCATTTATTAGTTGGTAAATATCTTCATAACAATCTTATCACATTTCATCTTTTGAATGTTTGGAATTAAAGATATTTATGTGACTTTTTGAAAAAATAAAAGAGCAGCTAGCAAAAGCTAACTGCTCCTCTCCAAGGGAGAATGGAGAAATACAATCATGTTATCTATAGTATTGACGGAACATAGAGTTTTAATCAAAGCCCCACTGATTAAAGTTTCACTTTATTACATTTACAATTTAAATAGTAGAACGTGTTTTTCGTAGTTCTCCAAACACCAATTATATTTTTTTATAATAATTGGATGGACTGCTTCTTTCGTAGTATCGACTTCAGTATAGCCATATTTCTTATAAAAGTTTTCTAATTCCTCAAAAGGAAGACAATATACATCTTGTATTTGTGATTTTCTCGCAGTTTCCACTAAAAATGAAACAAGCTCACCAGCTAATTGTAGCCCTCTAAATTGAGGCAGAATAAAAATTCCACCCATTTCTAAAGTATCTGCATCTATTTGGACTAATCGTCCAACACCTGCATACTCATTGTTATATGTAATAATTGCAACTTTATCTCTCTTTAAATCACTTCTTACAAATCCTATTGAGTCATATTGATTATTAACCCATTCTAAATCGTTAGATGTGGCCAATTGAATACTCATATACATCCTCCTTGGAAATACTAGCGCTCTCTTCATTATATAGAACATAACATACTATATCAAAAGAACCTTGAGATAGCACATTTGTTTAAGTTATTAGTTAAAAGTGTGGGATTGCTGGCATTGAAATGTAGGCTTCACCAAACATAGGATAATAATCTTGTGAATTTAGTGTTACATAGTCAAAATAAAAAATAGTTCATGTGTTCGATAACGCACGATTGTTTAAGTGTAGAGAAAATCATAGGGGTATTTTAATTAGTAGCTACTGTATTCATTGAAGCTATTAAGGAAATGTGGTAATCGCCAGCCTTATTGATACAAATCATATTAGGATTTAGTAAAAAACTCTTCCTGAAAAAGAGGGAGATTAAAGATAAGAGCACTTCGAAAAGTGCCCTTCAGTAACGACTACTCATTCTAAAAAGAAAGGATGCAATATATCATATGAAGTTTAGTGTATTTAATTATGGGCCTTTTATATAAAAGTTTTATTTTGTTCCGAATAAAAAGGCGGTTGTTTTCGCAACCACCTTTCAGTAAAACAAAGCACTTTTTATGAAATAAATTATGGATGATCCCTAAAAAAGGTTATAGGATATACCCACATTTTTATAACTAAAGTGA